>Ga0206123_10001111_pt1 | contig 25707 bp, 27 predicted proteins | sample Helgoland_Spring_2_FD_160086 | JGI IMG/M metagenome (GOLD analysis project Ga0206123, IMG submission 160086) | Pelagic subsurface seawater microbial communities from Kabeltonne, Helgoland, North Sea - Helgoland_Spring_Bloom_20160316_1 | ecosystem: Environmental > Aquatic > Marine > Epipelagic ...
CATCGTGGGTAGACCCGGTTTCGAGACTATCAATAGATGAACTAATAGATAAGTTATCAAAAACGGATTTTCATAATACTATATCTATTGGTCCACTTCATTCAAAAAGCGCTGATTTTACAAAATTAAAAATTAAACGAAATAATTTATAGCATTGTAATTGTTTGCTTGCATGATTCATTTCTATTAATTATAGCAACTTTTCGATTTGTTTAATTAATGGTTCGAATGGAGAATTTCATGGCACGTGTTACAGTTGAAGATTGCGTAGAAAAAGTACCTAATAGATTTGATCTGGTATTATTAGCTGCCCACCGTTCACGAAATATTTCTGCTGGAGCTGAACTTACTGTTGATAGAGACAATGATAAAACTCCTGTTGTTTCGCTAAGGGAGCTAGCTGAAGAAACACTTAATCTTGATGACTTACGAGAAAGTCTTGTTGCTAATCTGCAAAGAGTTATAACCGATGACGACATGCCCGACGATGAAAATGAGCCATTATTGGCTTTGGAGCATGGTGAGCCTAACCCTCAGGCTGAAATGGATGAAAATGATTTATTAAGAGCCCTACAAAGTGACAAAGATAACGATAACTCTAGTCGTTTCTAAATCGTATCTTAAAATAAATAAAAGTTTTATCTAGCCGTTGTAAATTAAAGGCCTATAATTAGAGGATGGGTAGAATTTCCAAGACAACGGCCGCAATGCCAAAAAAAGGTCAGACTTATCTAAGGCAATATGAGTTAGTTGATAAGGTAAGGGCTTATGATCCATCGGTGGATGAATCCTTACTAAATAAAGCATATATATTTTCTGTTAAAGCACATGGTACTCAGATGAGGCATTCTGGGGATCCTTATTATGCACACCCCATAGAAGTTGCCGGTATCTTAGCTAGCTTACATCTGGATGTAGCGAGTATTTGTACAGCCTTATTGCATGATGTTTTAGAGGATACAGAAGTTACTTTTGAGGAGCTTTCTAATGAGTTTACACCAGAAATAGCTGAGCTAGTTAAAGGCGTTACTAAACTGGGTAGTGTTGAGTTGTCAGCTAATGCAACAAAAGAAAGAGTTCAAGCCGAAAACTTTCAAAAATTTGTTTTAGCAATAAGTCGAGATGTTAGAGTTTTACTTGTTAAAATGTGTGACCGTTTGCATAATATGCGAACACTTAATTACCACCCAAAAGCTGAATCAAGAGAGCGTATTGCAAGAGAAACATTGGAAATATATGCGCCTTTAGCAAGAAGAGTAGGTGTTGATAGAATATGCTCTGAACTAGAAGATTTATCTTTTATGCATATTAATATATCTGCATATGAAAGTATAACTAACCGGTTAAAATCATGGCGATCTGAACAAAAAGAAGCAATATCCCAGCTGTCTATTGACTTGAGAGGCTTTATGCAAGCTAATAAAGTTGATGGAAGGTTATACGGTAGAGAGAAGAGGGCTTACGCAATATGGAGAAAATTAGAAAAACAAAGCATTAGTTTTGATGATGTCGCTGATATATTTGCTTTTCGTATTATTGTTAATGATGTTAACGAGTGTTATCGTATTTTAGGACTTTTACATCAAAAATACAGATGCGTACCAGCTAGGTTTAGGGATTATATATCTGTACCGAAACCAAATGGTTATCAATCCATTCAAACGACAATTTTATCTGAAAATAACAGAAGAGTCGAAATACAAATAAGAACAGAACGTATGGAAGATGTAGCAGAACGCGGTGTTGCAGCACATTGGGCATACAAGAACAATAGTTATGCTTATGATCCTGATAGTGCCGAGGCAAGTGGTGGTGATCCTTTAAGAAGAATTAGGCCTTTGGTTGAAATGATGGAACAGAGTGGAGACGCCGATGAGTTTCTCGAGCATGCTAAATTAGAAATGTTTTCTGATCAGGTTTTCACTTTTACCCCTAAAGGGGACTTGATCTCTTTGCCGCGTGGTGCAACTCCATTAGATTTTGCATATGCAGTTCATACTAAGGTTGGTGATACCTGCATAGGCGCTGTTATTAATGGTAGAGAAGTGCCATTACGTAGTAGATTGAAAAATGGGGACTCCGTCAAAATTATTCGTGGCGGTCAACCTGAAGCTCAACAGGATTGGGAAAATATGGTTGTAACTGGCAAGGCAAGATCTGCCTTGCGTCGTTTAACAAGGATAGGTGAATTAGAGGAATTTAGACGGATTGGTCAGATGTTAGCTGACCACGCTTTCTCTAGGGAAGATAAAGACTTTAGTGAAAGTTCATTAGTTGATGCAATGAAACGTCTTAATTATTCATCAATTGCGGATCTTTACGAAATGTTAGGTCGAGGAAAACTCTCTATTCAAGATTTTATGAATTCAGTATTTCCATCACGTAAATCATCAGGACCTACAGAAACTGTTATTAGTAGAGATTTAATAAATGATAATACAGTAAAACTATATGTTAAAGGTGAAGGTTTGCGTTCTGGAGTTTCTATTCATCTTTCCAAATGTTGTTTTCCGATACAAGGAGATAGAATAGTTGGTTATCAGTCTGAGGGAAGGGGTGTTGATATACATACTATTGATTGTGATGTATTAGAAAAACTTGAATCTCATCAAGAAAAATGGCTGGATTTAGGATGGCGAAGGGCTGCTTTGCAGGCAGCATCAACAGGACGAATTACTGCAACACTTGAGCATGTACCAGGTTCTTTAGCCGACGTGACTAAGATAGTCGGTGAAGCCGGCGGTAATGTAACTAATATTAAGACTTTAGTGAGAAGCCAGTCATTTTTTGATATGGTTATTGATATAGAAGTTTCTGATAATAGACATCTTTTACAAATAGTTGCAGCTATGCGTGCAAGCGCTTATGTGGTATCTGCAGATCGCACAAGATCAGACACCTTAAATATAAATGAAAAAAAATTATGAATACAGATGAAGTACTAAATATTTTCCGTGAAGCTGGTGCTTTATTAGAGGGGCACTTTATTTTATCTTCAGGTCGTAGAAGCTCAATATTTTTACAAAAAGCTCTCATTTTTAAAAATCCAGTCTTAACTTCTAAACTATGTGGAGCACTTGCAAATAAAATTACTAAATCTCTTAACTTTAAACCTGATATTATAGTAGCGCCAGCTATGGGTGGTGTTATTCCAGGTTATGAGACAGCTAGGCATATGGGCTTGGAATCAATTTTTGCTGAACGTGAAGAAGGCGAGTTCAAGTTACGTAGAGGTTTTAATCTTCAAAAAGGCCAGAAAGTATTAATGGTTGAAGATATCGTAACCACTGGATTATCGTCCCGTGAATGCATAAACTCTATTAATAAAACAGGGGCTTCAGTTGTTGCGGGAGCTTGCTTGTTTGATCGGTCAAATGGTGAAGCTAATATAGGTGTTCCGTTAATCAGTTTAGCAGCACGAAAATTCCCTGATTATGATCAAAATGATTTACCTGAAAAACTTTTGAAAATACCAGCTGTAAAACCTGGAAGTAGAGGTTTGCTATAATGCCATCTAATTATGTCCGTCTAGGAGTTAATATTGACCACATAGCCACTATTCGTAATGCTCGCGGAGGAATACATCCGGATCCTGTAGCAGGAGCTTGGGAGGCTATTAAGGCAGGTGCAGATGGTATTACAGCTCACTTACGGGAGGACAGGCGTCATATAAATGATGATGATTTAAATCGTCTACAAATGCTTTGTAAATCAGAAAATATTCCTTTGAATATGGAAATGGCTGCAACCCAAGAAATGCTAAATATAGCTTTAGCACTTAAACCTAAAGCTATCTGTATAGTCCCTGAACGAAGACAAGAGCGTACTACTGAAGGAGGTCTTGATGTTAAAGCTAAGCATAATGTTCTAAAGCCTATAATTAATGAGCTAAATAATAACGGATCAAGGGTATCACTATTCATAGAAGCAAAATATGAGCAAATAAATGCTGCTAGCCAAACCGAGGCTAAGGTTGTTGAGTTTCATACTGGGTCTTATGCAAAAGCACTAGACGATGGTGAAATTTCACTTGCCAATCAATTAATCCTGAACTTTAAAAAATCAGCTAAAGTAGCTAATAAACTTGGTTTAGAAGTTCATTTTGGTCATGGACTAAATTATGATAATGTTGAAATGATAGCCGCTATTCCTCAATGTGCTGAATTAAATATTGGGCACTTTATAATTGGCGAATCTATATTTAGTGGTTTAGGACAGTCAATTAATAGAATGCGAACATTAGTTGAAGATTCACGGGTAAAGATATGATTATTGGAATTGGAACTGATATATGCGATATAAGTAGGATAGAAAGCTCTATTAATAAATTTGGTCAAAAATTTATCGATAAGACTTTTACTCTTCATGAACAAGAGTACTGTAAGAGTAAATCTGCTAGTGCATCTTTTTTTGCTAAACGTTTTGCTGCTAAAGAGGCTGTTGCTAAAGCATTAGCTACTTCATCATCTGGTGCTTTATCGTGGTTAGATGTCGAAGTGCATAATGACCCTTCAGGTAGGCCACAAGCAATTCTCCATCGTGGAGCTTTGGAACGACTAAAAGCTAAAACTCCAGGTGATAGTAATTCATTCGTACATTTAACATTATCAGATGATTACCCATATGCGATTGCATACGCAATCATCGAGTCTAGAAAGATATAAGTTGTGAAAGACAACCTTATTAAGAAGAAAAACTCTATAAAGGAGTTTTTTAGTACTATTGTATGGGCATTATTAATTGCTTTCGTCATTAGAACTTTTATTTTCCAGCCTTTTCATATTCCTTCAAGCTCTATGCTTCCTGGTTTGATGAAAGGAGATTATATAATTACTTCTAAAATCTCTGTTGGTTATGGAAAATACGCTGCATCTCCACTCCCATTTCCAGTAAAAAATAGAAGATTATTTGAAAGAAAAATAAACCGCGGTGACGTTATAGTTTTTATTCCTGAAGGAGATAATAAAAATTTTATCAAACGAGTATTAGCTTTGCCAGGAGAACAGATACAAATTGTTAAAGGCAAGCCAGTTGTTAATAGTAAAAAAGCTATTTCAAAGTTTATTGCAACTGAAACTTTAGTTAATACATCTGGAGAAGAATTATTAGCTGAAAAGTGGAGTGAGTCATTTAATTTTGATAAACATTACGAGATTTATAATACAATTGAAAACGGAAGACTAGATGAGACATACTTGTACACTGTTCCTGCTGGGCATTACTTTGTTATGGGTGATAATCGTGACAATTCATCTGATAGCCGAGTATCCGTAATTAATGGCGGAGCTGGTTTTGTGCCTGCTGAGAATATCGTAAGTAAAGCATCATTGATAATGTTTTCAGTAAATAATAAGTTCTCATTGCTGAAGCCATGGACTTGGTTTAATTTTAGATTAAACCGTTTTTTTAAAGTTATAGTATGAGCTTAAACGAACGGCATATAAGTAGATTAGAAGATAAAATTGGGTATATTTTTAATGATAAAGAGTTAGCTCTCCGTTCGATTACTCATAGTTCTTATGGATCAGGAAGGCGTTCAATAGTAAATTACGAAAGATTAGAGTTTTTAGGTGATAGAATTTTAGGATTATTAACAGCAGAGAAACTTTATAATACTACAGATACTAATGAGGGTGAAATGGCTGTAAGGTTAAACTCCATGGTAAGAAAAGAAGCATGCGCTATAGTTTCAAAAAGACTAGATATTGGGTCTTTATTACTAATTTCTCCAGCTCTTGATAAGGAGGGAGGAAGAAGTAATGTCTCTTTACTTGGTGATGTATGTGAAGCGATTATAGCGGCTATCTATCTAGATGGTGGCCTTACACCAGCAAAAAATTTTTATGAAAGAGAGTGGTCTAATCTTTTTGTGTCAAAAAGTAGCGCAATAAAAGACCCAAAAACGACATTACAAGAAAAAGTTGCATCTATAAATAAAGAATTACCTAAGTATATATTATTAAAAAAAACGGGACCTGATCATAAACCTCTTTTTGAAATAGAAGTTGAAGTTATAGGCCAAGGGACCGCAATTGGAAAAGGGCGTTCTAAAAAAGAAGCAGAACTAGCCGCTGCAATAAATCTATTAAAAAAATGGAAGTCATGAAAAAAAAGATGCAGAATAGATCAGGGTTTGCCGCTGTTATCGGAGCTCCTAATGCTGGAAAATCAACATTAACTAATGCCCTTGTAGGAGAGAAAGTTTCAATTGTTACACATAAGGTTCAAACAACACGATTTCAAATACGTGGAATAGCGATGCTTACAGGAAGCGATGGTTCACAGGCTCAAATAGTTTTAGTAGATACGCCTGGAATTTTTTCACACAAAGAATCAGATCGGTTGTCGAAATCAATGGTTCATGCAGCTTGGACAGGAGTTAATGATTCTGAAGTTATATTACATGTTGTTGACGCACCTGCTTATCATCGATGTTTAATGAATGATGGGACATCGCAAGATCGTTTATCTGTCGATGATACAATAAGAGTTTCGAATGGACTTAAAAGAATACAAAATAAAAAAATATTTTTAATTTTAAATAAAATTGATGAGTTAGCACACGATCTTACCCTTTCATTGATAGAGAAATTCAGACTTTTAAATATTTATAATGAAATTTTTATAGTATCGGCCTTGAATATGGATGGCATAAAAAAGCTTTCAGAATACGTAGCAGATCTGATGCCTATTTCACCATTTTTATACCCGGTTGATCAAGCTGCCGATATACCATCGCGACTGATGGCAGCTGAAATAACACGTGAGAAAATTTTCCTGAGACTTCACGATGAACTACCATATGCATCCACCGTTGAAACAGAGAGTTGGAAAAACCAAAAAAATGGTGATATAAGAATTGATCAAGTCATATATGTTCGTAGAGACAGTCAAAAACCTATTGTTTTAGGGAAGGGTGGTCAAACTATTAAGTCGATAGGCGCTAGCGCTCGGAATGATATGCAAGACTGGCTGGGTAAAAAAGTTCATCTCTTCCTTTTTGTTAAGGTAAGGGATAACTGGCAAAATGATAAGTCTCATTACTTGCAAACTGGATTAGAGTACGATGCGTAATGAATTGGAGCTCTGAAGGTTACATTTTATCTGCGCGAAAGCACGGAGAAACCGCGGCTATAATCGATGTTTTAACTCCAGATTATGGTCGTCATTTAGGTCTTGTTAGAGGTGGCATTAGCCGTAAATTTCGACCAGTCTTACAACCAGGAAATAAAGTAAAAATCGATTGGAGTGCTAGACTATCAGAGCATTTAGGTGTTTTTTTAGTAGAGCCATTAGAATATAATGCGGCAGAAATAATGGAAGATAGGCTATCTTTGGCGGCCTTAAATTCTTTATGCGGGATTGCACGAGAAAGTTTACCTGAACGTGAAGTCCATCTCAATGTTTATCAAGCCTTTGAAGTTGTACTAAAAAATATAACTTTTCATGAAATTTGGCCGGCATTATATATTAAGTGGGAGTTGGGCTTGTTATCTGCAATGGGGTATGGCCTTGATCTGAATTCCTGTGCAGCTTCTGGTTCTAAAGAAAATTTAACTCATGTTTCACCCAGATCAGGTAGAGCTGTCAGCGCTAATGAAGCAGAACCTTACGCGGATAAGTTATTATTATTACCTAAATTCTTAATAGCTAATGAAGGAATTACACCTGAAGATCTACGTTTAGGGTTAAAACTTACAGGATTTTTTTTAGAAACAAGGCTCCAGTGGGGAGTAAATAAAACCTTACCAATAGAAAGAAGACGTATGATTGATTTATTGACTGAAACTGGATGTATTATTTAGCGATATTTGTGTAGTTTATCACTATTTGTATTAGGGTTATATCTATCACGTAATAGTGTCTGACGTGATGTTAAACTTTGCTCTTCACCATTGATAAACATGCGCACAGGTGTTGAGGTAATATTTAACGGATCTCCATCCCAAATTACTAATGAGTTATTTATGAGTGGAATATTGAACCAACGAGCTGGTGTAGATGTTATTGCAGCAAATGATTTATTCCAGTCCAAACCATTACCAACTGCATTTCCTGCATGTTGCGTAAGTGTTCCAACTCCTTGAAGCCCTAATGCAGAAAGATTCGTTATTGCATAATCAACTTCAGCTTCATCCAATATTATAATATTTTTAAGTGATGAGTCTACTGTTTCAAAACTTGTGGGTAGATTATTATGAGGATCAATCATAACCTTTATATTATTTTCTGCTAGAGTATCTGCAACTTTCCATGCTTCGGAAGCTCCTAGAAGTATTATATCAAGCTTACTGAAAGAGTTTTTGAGTTCAATCACATTAATTATATCAACTGCTCTTTCAACTGAAATTACAAGAGGAATGTTACCGCGTATTACAGGTATAAGGTGATCAGATTCATAAATAGAAAGAGCAGAATTATTATTAATATTAGATATTGCTCTTATAAGTGAGTTTTCACAATTTCTACCCGAATTAATATTACAATTTGCAACTTCTAAGCCATTTCTTAATTGTAAAAGAGAAGCGGCCCTCGACCCACCAGAGTTGAGTGTCCCTTGTTGACCAAGTTGTACTAATACAAAAGCAGTTTCTTTTACTATAGAATTATATTTACCTGTTAAATTTACTATTGAACCTGTTCCTGCAAAAATAGAATTTCCAGCAGCCGCTAAGGAAATGGCAGCATGAGTAATTCCATGCCTTCTATTGTTAGCGATAAAAACAGAACTTGGATTGAAGTTATCACTCGCATTTTCACTTACAGAAGTTAAAGATCCTGGAGACCTAATGTCATTGGTTAAATCCTCTCCTCCAATATCTGCCATACCTAAATAAGAAAATGGAGCAAATACACCTGAGGTTACCCATTTTCCTTCAGCGTCATATGTTTTATAATCCAAACCGTCGAGCTCAGATTTAATTTCATCAATATCTAAATCTTTAAAAAAGATAATTATTGGTTCTTTTCTTCCATAGGTAGTGCGATAAATAGATATATTCTCATGAATATTAGCCTCATAATCAATAGGAAGCTTAGTATTTGTTTGCATATTTTCTCTGAATGTTTCTGAGTCAATTACCAATTTTGCATTTGTAATCAGGAGGTCTTTTGCAAATACATTTATATCAAATAAAAACATAAATATAAGTAGAATATAGATAAATATATTTTTCATTATTGAGCTCCATAACCCAGGCGGAAGTCACTTTTAGGAGCAATATTATTTTGTTTGTCAAAAAGTAATTGGCCGTCCAAAAAAACTTTTTCCGGTCTTGCATAGGTTGAAAAAGGATCTTCATTCCAAATAATAATATCTGCTCTCTTATCTTTCTCAAGTGTCCCCGTTTGATCAAGTATGCCAAGCGCCCTAGCTGGATTAGATGTTAGCCACTTCCAGGCATCTTCTTTTTTAATATTCAAACCTGCTCTATTGCCGTGTGCCCAAGTTTTAGCTACTTCTTGGTTTAATCTTTGAATACCACTGCCGCTATCTGAATGTATCATAGCGCATGCACCAGATTCATGAACAAATGGTATGTTTTCTAATATTCCATCATAGGACTCCATTTTAAAGCCATACCAATCTGCCCACATAGCAGCACATGTGTCATTTTCTTTCAAAATATCACCTATTTTATATGCCTCAACTGCATGGTGAAAAGCTGTTACTTTATAATCAAATTCCTTAGCTAAATCTAAAATTTGCACCATTTCATCTGCTCTATAGCAGTGCATTTGAACTAAAATTTCTCCATCCAAAACATCAGCTAGAGTTTCTAATTGTAAATTACGAGAAGTATTTCTTTGATCTGAATTCCGATTTTTTCGATATTCTTGAGCTCTTATCCAGTTTTGTCGATATCCGGCAAAATTACCCATCCGTGAACCTGGCCCGCCTTTATCGCCATAAACTCTTTTAGGGTTCTCACCGCATGCCATTTTTAGCGTGTAAGGTGCTTTAGGGAATTTCATTCCTTGTACTGTTCGAGAGGGGTAGTTTCTTAAGGTAACGCCCCGTCCCCCAAATAAATTTGCTGATCCTGGTAATATATGTAATGTAGTTACCCCACCTTTTAATGCTTCATCAAAACCTGGGTCTTGCGGCCAAACTCCATGTTCGGCATAAACTTCTGAAGTAATTGGTGAAGTAATTTCATTTCCATCATTGTGCGCTGAAACAGAAGGGGTTGGATAATTTCCTAAGTGCGAATGCACATCTATAATACCAGGCGTAACATATTTATTCTTCGCATCAATTAAATTTGTGTACTCACAATTAATATTCGTTGGATTTTGTATAGTATTCACTGTTTGATAGACCGAAATTACTTTTATTCGACCTTGATGAATACATATAGACCCTTTGAAAGTATTTGATCCGGTACCGTCAATTATTTTAGCGTTTGTTATTAGTGTTGTAGTCTCCAGATTGGGCGAATAAGTGCTTTCAAAAGCTTTTGTTTTGCTACTATCAATTGGGCCACTGCAGGCACTCAGCATTAACATCCCCGATATTATAAATGTTTTTGTAAAGGCAAACCCTTTGTTTAATGAAGGCACTGAAACTTCTTTCTTGATAGTTATATAAATTCTGTACTTATATTTAGAGCATTATTCAATAGTTCGTGGTATTCTTTTCTTTGAATCTCAATTCCTCCCATACTTTGCAGATGTTTCGTTAAGAATTGTGTATCAAGTAATATAAAATTCTTCATAGCTAACTGCTCTACAAGCTTTACAAGAGCAACTTTACTTGCATTTTTTTCTTCAGAAAACATGCTTTCGCCAAAAAAAGCCCCGCCTATAGCCAAGCCGTAAACTCCTCCAACTAAATTATTACTTTCCCAGACTTCTATTGAGTGCGCATTTCCGTAATAGTGTAATTCGCAATACATTCTTTCGATATCATGACTTATCCAAGTTTCACCTCTGGAGTACGACGGTTCAGCGCATTTTTTAATTACTTCATTAAAGGCTTTATTGATTGTTATTTTATAGTTCATTTTTTTAATAAATTTTTTCAATGATTTTGAGATATGAAGTCCATTTAAAGGAATAATTCCTCGCTTTTCTGGATCCACAAAGAATATCTCTTTATCATCACGACTATTTGCCATAGGAAAAACACCGGCTTTATAACATTTTAAAAGCAGTTCAGGTTCTAATTGATTAACTCTGATCACTTATCTTTGATTTTTATTTTTAATTTGCTGATGCGTTCAGCATACAGAAAACCGAAAGAGACAGCTCCTTCTTTGGTTGTTGTTTTGTGATGAATTCTATGCGCTAGAACTAACCGATATAAATACCCACTTTTAGGTGTATATTTAAATGGCCACCTTTGATGAACAAGCCCATCATGCACAAAAGCATACAATAACCCATAAATAGTAAAACCTATTGCTACCAGATAGAGAGGTGTCCAATATAGAGTACCCAGAATAAATAATAAAGCTGCTATAAGACTAAAGCATAGGGCGTATAGATCATTTTTCTCAAAATAACCTTCTGTATATTTATGGTGGCTTTTATGCCAGTTCCAACCAGGACCATGCATAAAATATTTATGAAAAAATATAGCAAATACTTCCATTCCAATAATGCTAATGCAGATTATTATTATACTATCAATCATTTGGCTTTTCTATGGGGAAGGCGCCACCAGGGTTCATATGGATATAGATGATGTTCGTGATGATAGCCGAAATGGAAACAAGTTAATAATGACAACCAAAGTGGAAAATCATTAGTCCTAGCATTGTGAGCATCAGCAAATGGTTTATTATTTCTATGTGTTAAGTAAGTTCCAAAATAGAAGAGTTGGAATGAAGACAGAATTGCAGGTAAAGCCCACATGACAATGGTGTTTTCATAATTAGCGCCCAGTATAAATATATAAACTAGAGTAAATATAATCATGACTAATACTTGTTTGATCCCAAAATAATTACTGAAAAAGTTTAAATACCATGGCCAAAAATTTTGAGGGGTTTTAGTATAATAATCTGGGTCGTTTTCAGTGCCAGAATAGTTATGGTGCGAATGATGAGATGATCGCATAATTTCCCAGTTAAATCCCGCATAAATAAATACTATTAATTTTCCAACCATATCATTAACAGAATGGTTATTAGGAAATAAAGATCTGTGCATTGCATCATGCGCAACTATAAAAATTCCAGCATAAAGCCAGCATTGAATAAGAATTAAAATTAATGTCTTCCATATAGGACTATCTAAACTATGAAAGAAAACACTATATATATGTATAGCAAGCCATGAACATACAATAATAAAAGTATATCCAATGCTTTTTATTAAGTATATTTTATCAGTATTTTTCATTTATTATTAAATTTCTTCTACAACTTCTGTAATAAATTTATTAGCAGTCAAATATCAGGTTTTGCATGTGTAGTCTCCGCGATAAATTGCCTTTATTCTAGTATAAAAACAATCAATTAATGGCATCCATATTTAAAAAGGAGAATTGATTGTAAAGTAGTACATCAAAAGTATTTAAATTAGTAAGTTGAGCTTTTGATAAGGCTTTTTTTGCTCTAATAAGGTAATTCTCTAAAATACTTAGTGACTGTTCTGATCCCTTTATTGCCAATATAGTTGCTTTACCAATATCTCTATCTACCGACTTTGATGCATCTTCCTGAGTCATAACTTTATCTTTAACATCATCCATTAGTTGAAAAGCTAGGCCGAGATAGTGTGAAAACTCACTCAGATATTGTTTTCTGTTTCTGCTAATATTTGATAAAATTGCAGCGCTCTCTATGCTAAAGTCAAAAAGTGCTCCAGTTTTTAACGTATTAAGACGTTCAACTTCTTCCAAAGAGGTGTTAAGTTTAATATTAGACAAGTCTGCCATTTGACCTGCGATCAATCCATCTGAACCTACGGTATATGATAATAGGTCGACGAGCTTAACCTTTACGGTGTCTGAGACATTATCAAGTTTTGATATAACTGAAAAAGCATGATTTAGCAGTGCTGTTGCGCTCAATATTGCTGTACTTTCATCAAACGCCACATGTGTTGAGGGTTGGTTTCTACGAATTTCTGCGTCGTCCATACATGGTAAATCATCCAATATTAAGGATGCAGCATGAACCATTTCGGCTACGCAACCAACTAATAAAACTGAGTTATCTTTCTGGCCAAGACCATTAGCCACGAAATAACAAAGTAATGGCCTAAACCTTTTACCCGGAGAAAGAAGGGCATGTCTTTGAGCTTTATGTAGCCGTACTGGCCAGGTGTTTTCACAAGGTAGTGTGCTTTCTAGGGTTTTCTCAATCTTATTTTTGACTAACAAAACATTTGCTAATATTGTATCCTTAGATGACATTTTTTCGTTATTAATGCTCATTTAAAACTTGCTTTTTATTGTTTAGAGTACTTTCTTGGATCAGATCAATCATGTCAACGAAAACCATTATATTATTATGATAATATGAGCTTGAACTCTTTAAAAAAAAGCACGTGAATACCCACAAATACTTCTTTATAAGTTTCTCTTTAAGGTTGATTAATGGTTATATATGGAGTTTCATTGTTAGCAATATGCATGCTTATAGCCTCTATTAGTGTAGTCTTAAGAGTTGCCTGTTAGAAATTGATGCTAATGTTCAGGGTGTTGGTATTTCAATGTTACTATTGTTATTTATCACTAATTTTTCTTGAACTAAATACAAAAGGAAATCTATTACAGAGGCAGGTTATAAACTTGATGTTACAAAAGTAATTAAACAATCGAAATTAGAACTGGCAAGCTTCAAGGTTCCCGAGTGTGTAAAACTGGTTAAGATGTTACCTAGAAATATAATGGGTAAAGTTCAAAAAAACTATTACGTAATAACTATAAATAACTCTTTGTTTAGTTATTGCTTGCAGTAAGCTTTATAGTTGTTTGCATAATTCGCTGCTTGGTTTGAAAAATATAATGACGCGCTGCCTAATTCATCAGCTCTTCGGTTGTCGCCTTTATCCCTTTTTTCACCAGATTCTTTTAGTAGATCACCTGATATTTTTAGATAAAATCCAGATGCCTTACTTAGTCTAATGCAATCTTCGGCTGGCCACATTCCAGCATTTATAGTGGATTCGAGTAAGACATCAGTGTCAGATGTAAAGCCGAGTGTTGGAAAGATAGTTATACATAGTACTAAAAAAAATTTTCTAATACTTACTTATATAAACATTTTAAATCATTTTGCTACAAAAAATTACTATTTGGACTGATGGCGGGCGGGGAGGGATTCGAACCCCCGATAGACTTTCACCTATGCCGGTTTTCAAGACCGGTGCATTCAACCACTCTGCCACCCACCCGTAAAAGAAAGTGCCGGTTACGCGAGGGTCGCTCTAAGACGTTTTAGATATATGTTCAAGACGTTTTTTTATATAAATTTTAGGAAAGCAATTTACCTTATTTGTTAACATATACTTAAACTCTTTTATTTAGCAGTTTAGATATATTGCTATATTTAAAATTGATAAACGTTCAAGGAAACCTATGTTAAACGTCTTATTTTGCATTAAATTAACATCATTCAGATTAACTTTTATTTTACTACTTTTTCTTTTAAGTGCTTGCTCATCATCCATATATTCAAATTCTGATATTACATATAAGATAAGTAAGCCAAATTCATATTCTGATTCTGATTACATGCTTTATGAGTCTGGTGAAAGTAAGTTCAATCCAGCTAATATTGACAGAACTTTGTATAATCATCAGCGTGTTGGAAAGCGCTATAAAATAATGGGTAAGTATTATACTCCAAAACATGAACCTTATTATGATGTTGTGGGCATTGCATCTTGGTATGGAGATAAATTTCATGGAAAGCCAACAGCTACAGGTGAAATTTACAACCAGTATGATTTAACAGTAGCACATAAAACATTACCATTAAACTCCATGCTTTATGTAACTAATTTAGAAAACGGTAAGTCATTAATGCTTCGTCTTAATGACCGCGGCCCTTTTATTGGAAATCGAATTATTGATTTATCATCGGCTGCAGCTAAAGCGTTAGGCACAGCAGAAAAAGGTCTTGCTAAAGTTCGGGTGCAATATGCGGGACCCGCAAACAAAAAAGATATACGATAGAGCTTATTAAACATAGATATAATTACTATTATTTTATTATTAGATTATTAGGATTTTAGTGTTTTATTGACTATTGTAAGTTTGATTCTATTAAGGTCTATCGTGTTGCGTTTTATTACTTTCTTTTTTTTATTGTTATTTCCTATGGGAAGCTACTCTTCGGCCCAAGACAGTAGTTTTTACATTGAAGCGCCCCATGCGATAATTGTTGATGTGGCTACTGGGGAAGTTTTATTTGAAAAAGATGCTAGAGTTCCAATGTCGCCTGCATCTATGACAAAAATTATGACTGCACATATGATATTTGATGCTTTAAAAGATGGAATAATTTCACCTGATACTAAATACCTTGTCTCAGATGATGCTTGGCGAAGAGGTGGTGTGTCATCTGGGTCTTCAACAATGTTCTTAGAGGCTGGATCACTTGTAACTGTTATGGATTTACTCCGTGGCATCGTAGTTCAGTCTGGCAATGATGCTTGTATTGCTATTGCAGAAGGTATGGCTGGAAGTGAAGAATTTTTTGCTAATCGCATGAACGCAAAAGCCAAAGAAATGGGTTTAACGACGGCAAATTTTAAAAATGCAACAGGATGGCCGCATCCTGAACATAAAATAAGTGCTTTTGATCTTGCTACTTTAACTAAATATTCAATGGATAATCACCCAGATTATTTTACAATTTATAGTGAAAGATCTTTCACCTGGAATGGAATAACGCAAGATAATAGAAATCCACTTCTTGATAAATTTATCGGTGCAGATGGTGTTAAAACTGGCAGCACCGAAGATTCTGGGTACGGATTAGTGGGTTCTGCAAAAAGAGATAATAAAAGACGTATTATTGTAGTTAATGGACTTCAAAGCAAATCTGAAAGATCGAGAGTTAGTCAAAAGCTTATGCAAGCTGCTTTTGATCAATTCAAAGTTTATTCTCTCTATGCAAAGGATGACATCGTTGGTGAAATTGATACCTACTTGGGTTCAAAGAGCAAAGTAAGCGTAATGGCTGGAATAGATATAAATGTAGGTATGTATTATGGGGATAGAACTGGTTTAAAGACTAAAATATCTTACAAAGATGCAATTGCGCCTATAGAGAAGGGAGAGCATATTGCAGATATGGTTATATCAGTACCGGGCAGGGTTGATCGTGTTGTTCCACTATTATCTGCAGAAAGTATTAATAAAGATTCATTATTTGGTATTGCTTGGTCAGTATTAAAAAACAAAATAAGAGGAAATTGATGTCTGTTGGTAAATTTATAACTTTTGAAGGCGGAGAAGGGGCAGGTAAAACTACACAGGCCCAATTACTCTGTAAAGCTTTGGAGGGTGCAGGTGTTGAAACTTTATTAACACGTGAACCCGGAGGAACTTTTGGTGCAGAAGCAATTAGGAATTTAGTTTTGGAGGGAACATCGGATCGCTGGTCAGGTATGACAGAGCTTCTGTTAATGTACGCAGCCAGATTAGATCATGTGGAAAAACTAATTAAGCCTGCATTGTCAAGAGGTGTTTGGGTTATAAGTGATAGGTTTGCTGATTCAAGTCTTGCTTACCAAGGTTACGCTCGCGGTTTAGGCCCTGAAAGAGTGCAATCTTTGCATAATGCAGTAATGGATAATTTCGAACCCGATCTCACAATATTATTTGATATAGATCCTATTCTTGCTCAGAAAAGAGTGGAAACAAGAGGTGAAGATATGTCACGTTTTGACTCGGAATCCATTAATTTCCATAATGCATTACGGGATGCATTTTTAAAAATTAGTCATGAAAATAATCATAGGTTCTTTAATGTCGATGCATCTGAGTCCAGAGATGGTGTGCAAACTCGAATACTGTTTGCGTTAAGCCAAAAGTACCCTGATCTAGCGGGCAAGCTTGGCAGCAGTGCTTAATAAAGAATTAGATAATTTTCCGGAACCAGACTGTATTCCTGGATGTCTTCACCCAAGAAAGACATATGATTTAGTTGGGCATAGAATAGCTGAAGCGTCATTCATTAAAGCTGTAAATTCTGGTAGAATGCATCATGGTTGGCTTATAACCGGTGCACCAGGCGTTGGTAAGGCAACTTTAGCTTATAGAATAATTAGATTTGCTCTCGGTGCTAAGTCATTACTCCCTAATAGCTTAGATGTACCTAATACAGATATAGTTGCTCAAAAAGTTGAGAGTCTCGGACATGGTAATTTTAAACTTGTCAGGATACCATATGACCATAAATCAAAAAAATTGCGATCGGAAATACCTGTTAGTTCTATAAGAGAATTAAGTGAGTTTTTTCAAAGTACCGCAGCAGAAGACAATGCATTACGTATATGCTTAATAGATTCAGCTGACAATCTGAATTTGAACTCTCAAAATGCTTTATTAAAATTACTTGAGGAGCCCCCAGACAAATCTTTAGTAATTTTGTTATCAGCATCTCCCGGAATATTGCTTCCTACCATTAAATCTCGCTGCGTAAGATTGCCACTAAAAAGCATTGATAATGAAGAAGTCAAAACATGGTTATCTACTAGAGTGAATGTTCCAAAAAGCACCATAAATAATGCTGTTCTACTATCAAGAGGTGCACCTGGAAAGGCAATATCATTGATTAATAATTATGATTTAGTTATTGAGCCGCTTAGTCGTTATTTAAGAGAACTAGCTGATGATAATAATCCTTTAGATTTTAATTTAATTAATAACTTAGCTGCGGCAAAAAACCTATCTGCTAGAAAATTGTTTTGGGAAGCGCTACAAGATACGCTTCATGCACAGGCTATTTATAGCTGCACTGGTGAATGGCATGGAGCATTTAGCCCAATTAAAACAATAAAATCTACTGCACAATGGCAATCCCTTTGGGAAAAATCTGTTGAAATGCAAAAACTTGAAGCTAAATTAAATATGGATAAAAAAACAGTTTTTATAGATTTGTTTAACTCTATAGGGACTTTAAAATGATTGTTGATAGTCATGTTAACCTGCATAATGAAAAATTTGCACAGGATGTGAACGCGGTAATTTCTCGGGCACGTTCAGCTGGTGTTGGCACTATGTTAAACATAGCATGCAGAATATCTGATTTTGATGATGTTATTGAAGTTGCTAACAAAGACCCTAATATATGGGCAAGTGTTGGTACGCACCCCCATTATGCTAATGAAAATCCTAATATAACTGCTGATGAACTAATTAAACTATCAGAGCATCCAAAAGTAATTGGTATAGGCGAAACTGGTTTTGATTTTCATTACGGTTTTAGTTCTGAGGCAGAGCAAATTTCTAATTTCAAAGCTCACATAATCGCAGCTAAAGAAACTAAATTACCTTTAATTATTCATACGCGTGACGCTGACAAATTAATGTATAATATATTATCTGATGCAATTAGAAATTACGGATTATTTAAAGCGGAATTACACTGTTATACTTCTGGCGCAGATTTAGCTATGTGGGCTGCTGATCAAGGATTTTATTTTTCTGTCTCGGGAATTATAACCTTTAAGAATGCTGATAATGTTCGATCTCTGGCTAAAGCAATGCCTGATGATCGAATAATGTTAGAGACTGATTGCCCTTATTTAGCTCCAGTGCCTCACAGGGGTAGGCGAAATGAACCGTCCTATTTAACTGAAATCTGCTCAGAGCTTGCTTTAATTAAGGGGTGGACTTACGAAGAAACAGCACAAAAAACAACCGATGCTTTTTTTAATTTATTTACGAAAGCAAAAAAGTTATGACCTTAAAGGCTACAATACTTGGCTGTGGATCATCTGGCGGTGTTCCAAGGGTTGGTGGTGATTGGGGAGTATGTAACCCTAAAGAACCAAAAAACAGAAGAACTCGTTGTTCTCTTCTTCTTGAATACTGGGTTGGTTCTAAAGAGCCTTCACTTGATGACAAAACAATAATTTTGATTGATACTTCACCTGATTTACGAGAGCAGTTGTTAAGTTCTGATGTAAAAAGAATAGATGCACTTTTGTATACTCATGATCATGCTGATCAAACTCATGGAATAGATGACCTTCGAGCACTTGCTTACCGAATGCGAAAAAAAATTCCAACCTATATGGATGAACATACGCATCAACATCTATCTAAAAGGTTTGATTATTGCTTTGAAGTACCTGACGGGCGTCATCATCCATCCATATTAGAAATGAAACCACTAATAAAGGGAGGGGAAAGTTTCGTTGTAAATGGCCCTGGTGGCGGGGTTGATATAAAATCAATTACATTGAGCCATGGTCCTACACCATCATTAGGGTTCAAGTTTGAGAATAAGCTAGTTTATTCTCCTGATTTATGGGACATACCCGATAAAAGTATTAAATATTTTGAGGATACACATACGTGGATTATAGATTCACTTCGGTACTCAGATCATCCTACACATTTTAATGCTGATAAAGCTTTAGCGTGGATCGCTAAAACTCGAACTAAACAAGGTATTTTAACCAATTTACATATTGATATGGATTATGAAACTTTATCCAATGAAATTTTTGGAAATACGATAGTGGCATACGATAAATTAGAAATTATTATTAATTAACAGTATTTTATATTAACACTCTAATGTTTTTTTATTCCAAAACTTTAATGATGTTGTGCTATGATTTACTTCAATTAGTCCAAAGCACGCTGTATTTAATTTCCTCGTCATTGTAACTTCTATATTATGTACTGCGTCAAATAAAAATCTTGCGATACCATTGCTTGTAACCACCAGAATGTCTTCATTGGTATCAATTAAGCTTTCAAGGAATAATTTCCATGAAGATATAATTTCTTCGGTGTCAACCAACCAACCCTCAGGCGATATGCCCTGTAAATCCCACAAATCTAATGCTTTTATTCCTAATCTTTTAATAACGTAACTTTCTTTTTTATTTTCATCTGGTCCATAGTCAATTTCTTTTAGAAAGTTTAAAATAGTGGGGATCTTTGCCTTATGCCCTTTCGATAATATGTAGGCGCAAGTACTTTTGGTTCGTTCAAGAGGTGAGCAATAGGCTCTTGAAAAATTATACCCAGACTTAAGGGTAGAAAACTGTTCAGCTAAAAATTTAGCCTGTTCGATACCCGATATTGATAGAGATATATCAGTTCGCGCGCCAACTCTTCTAACAGTATCCCCACTATCAAAAGTATTACCATGTCTGCATATAATCACACGAGCCATTAGAAGGTATCACCATATTTTAAAAGTAAACTTTCAGTTTCTTTAAGATCATTTGGTGTATCAATACCTCCAATATTGATATATGGGCTTTCTACTTCAACACATTTTATTTTTATACCATTTTCAATAAGCCTTAGCTGTTCAAGGCCCTCTAATCTTTCATAATTACTCATTGGTAATTTAGTAAATGTTTTGAGAGTTTCTTTTGTATATCCATAGAGACCTACATGTTGATAAACTGGAGAGTATTTTGATGTTTTCATGAGATCAGCTTCATTTCTAATTGCAGGTATTATGTTCTTAGAAAACCATAAAGCATCGTTACTATTGTTTTTCATTACAGTTGTCCCGCTAAAAGGGACTACTAATTTTCTTTTACGTAATTTATCCAAGTCCACCCAAGATAAATTTATAGTTGGAGTAACTACCTTGGCTCCATTGTGTAGTTCTTTTATTATTATTTCTATATAGCTTGGTGGCGTAAAAGGAGCGTCACCTTGAAGATTAATTATGAAAGAATAGTCTATATTGTAAATTTTTTCACTGATTAGGCATGCTTCAAGTATACGATCAGATCCACTTGAATGACTTCTTGATGTCATTAAGCAATTAATTCCATAATTATCACAATGGTCTTTAATTCTAACATCCTCAGTTGCTACAACATAATCACAGTTAATTTGATTAGATATTATTTTTTTTGCTATTTGAGCTGTACGGCGTATCATAGATACACCGTTTATATTCTCCAGAGGTTTTCCAGGAAATCTAGTGGAAGCGTACCGTGCCGGTATTACAATTAACGTTTTAATAATTTCATCCATATGAATTAAATATCATATAAGTTATTAATTTACTATTATTTGGTTTATATGTTTGGCATATTAATTTTAAAAATTTAATTTAAACTATTTGAGGAAAATGTGAATCGTATAGCGAATGATGTAATTTCCGTGGAAATCGAAGGTTTAAGATCTTTATTAGCGGCTCTTGATGATTCCAGTAGTGAAGGTTTAGGACTGAACTTTAATAAGGTTGTTGAATTAATATTTAATATGCAGGGTCGTCTAATCGTTACGGGTATGGGTAAGTCTGGTCATATTGGCAGAAAAATTTCTTCAACATTTGCTTCAACAGGAACTCTTTCAACTTTCGTTCATGCAGCCGAAGCCAATCATGGTGATTTAGGTATGATATCAAACAGCGATGTTATTTTAATGATTTCTAATTCAGGTCAAACTAATGACCTTTCTGGTATTATAAATTATGCCACACGACATAATATACCTATAGTAAGTATAACGGCGGGTAGAGGGTCCACATTAGACAAGTCTTCATTTGTTTCGTTAATTTTACCTGAAGTTGATGAAGCTTGCAGCATTACTTATGCACCTACTACCTCTTGTGTTGTTATGCTTGCTCTTGGTGATGCGCTTGCTATTGCCTTGTTAAAAAAACGTGGTTTTACGCCTTCCGATTTTTTTAATTTTCATCCAGGCGGTAAAATTGGAGAAAGATTAAAGAGAATTAAATCTATAATGAGGCCTTTAAGCGAAAATATGGTATGTCAAAAAGGTAGCAGTGTTGCGCATGCCGTAAAATTAATTAATAAAAATAAACTAGGTTTTCTTGGAGTCATTCAAATTTCAAACAATAAACTTTATGGAATAATAACTGATGGAGATTTAAGACGAAGTTATACGAATATTACATCTGATACTTTAGTAGATGAAATAATGTCAACTAACCCATTAACAATTTTAGAAGACGATCTTGCTTCTAAGGGACTTATGCTATTAAGTGAAAATAAAATAACCTCACTTTTTGTTCTTAATAACCAAGGTTTTGTTTCTGGAATTATTCATATTCATGATTTTTTAGACCTTGGTGTTATATAAATTCTTCACTCGAAATCCTTTATTTTTTTTCTAAGGTTTTTAATCTCTTTTCTCTCAGATTTCTTCTTTAGTCGGCGCTTTACGGATCCATAACTTGGTGTACTTGGCCTTCTATATTTATTAGGGGTTAAAGCTTTTTGTAATAGTAACCTTAGTCGGTCAAAAGCTTCTTGTTTATTTCTTTCTTGTGTTCGGTGATTTTGTGCCTTTATTACTATTACACCCTTATCGCTTATTCTTTTATCGGGATAAGACATTAGGCGTTTTTTATAACCTTCAAGTAGTGTGGAATCTATTATATTAAATCTTAGGTGAATAGCTGTATTAATTTTATTAACATTTTGCCCGCCGGGACCTTGCGACCTAATAGCGCTTATCTGGATCTCAGAAAGGGGTATATTAATATTTCGGTTTATTATTAGCACTATAATTGCATACCTATTTGATTTATGAGCATACTATAATCAACTATTAATTCAAACAGATAGAAATTAGTTATATGTTAAGATTACGAAACTTTTTTATTGGTATATTAGTCACTCTTTTGTTAATCTCGTGTAGCACTAAGAACGTTGAGAGTTTCTACTCTATTGATGACATACCACATGGCAAGTTGCCTACTAATATTACTCCAGTAAGTTATAAATTAGACTTAAAAATCGATCCGGACGATGAAGAGTTTAGTGGGAATGTTGAGATAAGTGTTTTAATTTCTAAGGCTACAAATATCATCTGGATACACTCAAAAAATATCAAAGCATTGAATGCCACTGCGACAATCAACGATATTAATTATCCATTAGAATTTACTCAAATATCCCATTCATTAGCTCCATCTGGAATTGGAATTTTGTCATCAAATGAACAGTTACCTAAAGGTTCTGCGATTATTAAAATAGAATATACTACTCCCTATAATAAATCTTTGAATTCTGCTTATAAAGTTACACGGGATGAAGAAAACTATATTGTTACACAGTTTGAACCTTTGGGGGCTAGGGAAGCATTCCCAAGTTTTGATGAGCCAAGATTTAAAGTTCCTTTTAAAGTGTCAATTACGAGCCCTAAAAGTGATTTTGTTTATTTTAATACTCCTGTGGTTAGCGCTATGACTACTAAAGAGGGATGGATAAAGCATGATTTTTTATTAACAAAACCCTTGCCTTCATATCTCATTGCATTCGGTGTAGGTCCTTATGATATCAATAATTATGGCTATATTCCTCCAAATTCAGTGAGAGATAGACCGATAAGATTGCGCGGTATAACATCTAAGGGCTTATCTAACAAAATTACTTATGGCTTATCAGGTACAGAAGCTATTTTAACTTCGCTTGAGGAGTATTTTGGTATTCCGTACCCTTATGAGAAGCTAGACTTGATTGCCGCGCCTGACTACGCATTTGGAGCTATGGAGAATCCTGGTGCAATTGTTTATCGTGAATATCTAATATTATTAGATGAAGATTCCTCAGACAGTCAAAAACGTTCACATAATGGTGTTCATTCACATGAGCTAGCACATCAATGGTTTGGCAACCTTGTGACTCCAGTGTGGTGGGAAGACATATGGCTCAATGAGTCTTTTGCAACTTGGATGGGCAATAAAGGAACTGATATCGTATATCCAGGAGAGGGCTATGATAGAGTTACAATTCGAAACGCTCTTCGGACAATGAATCTAGATGCTCTGTCTTCAACTAGGATGATCAGAGAGCCACTAGAATATTCTGAAAATGTGATGAATCAATTTGATTCAATAACATACCGGAAAGGGGGAGGGGTATTGAGCATGTTTGAGAACTTTATTGGAGAAGACAAATTCCAAAAAGGCGTACAAATTCATTTAAATAGATTTTCCAATGCTACAGCCAGTAGCGATGATTTTTTTGATAGTATAGCTGAGGGTGCTGGTGATAGGGAGCTATCAAAAGCTATTAAAAGTTTTGTTGATCAGCCAGGCTTACCATTTGTTAAGTTCACTTCTCAATGTAAAAGTGATTTAATTAATAATACTAAATATAAAACTATTCTCTCTATGTCACAAACAAGATACTTGCAGTTGGGAGATGCTGTAAAAACAAATCAAAAGTGGCAAATACCGATTTGTATAAAGTATAACAATAATGGAGAAAAAAAAGAGCAGTGTCAGCTAATCACCGAGCGTAAGAAAAATATCGAAATACCTGGCTGTGCGGATTGGCTTATGCCAAATAGCAAAGGTATTGGTTATTATAGGTTTAATCTAGAACAGGATTCATGGATGAAACTCTTTAATAATATAATGAAGTTAGATGTTGAAGAAGTATTAGCATTGCAAGACAGTTTTTTAGCGGCATACAAATCAGGAGATATATCAAGTGGTTTATTGATGGATGGACTTATTTCGTTTTCTAAGCACCCTGAATACGATATTATAACTGGCTCTTCATCGATACTTTCTTTTCTTTACAAATTTTCTAATGCCAAGGAGGAGTTTAAAGAGTTTGTTAGGGACATGTATCAGGATAGGTACAATCTAATATCTGGAAATTCGATCTCATTTGACGATCAACTCGAATCCACTTTAGCTTATTATTTAGTAACCTATAATGTGGATTCTGATTTGGTGTCTAAAATAGCTAATCAAGGAGATAATTATTTAGGATTTATTGATAATAGCGAGTATCAAACTGTTAAGCCTAATATGTTATCACTGGCACTATCTAAATCTATGCAAAGCGATAATTTTATGAGCTTTGATCCACTCTTGAACTTAATGATAAATGGTACCTCATTTGAAAAATCAGCTTCACTTTATGCTATTGGATCAACTGAAAGTAAGTTGATTGCTGCTAAAATTCGTTCTTATATTTTGAGTGAAGATAGTAAGATTACCGGTCGTCAATCTCTAGGCTTAATTAGTAATTTAATGCGCAATCCTAAACATAGGGACGAAACATGGGAATGGCTGAAGTTTAATTTTTATGATTTTGTTACAACGAAAGTTCCAGATGTGCGATTAGGAGGAATGCCTGGTATTGCAAATGGGTTTTGCTCAAAAGAGGATGCTATGAAGGTGAAAAAATTTTTTACGAGTGTATCCAAATTTATTCCAGGCTATGAATTAAGCTTGAAACAGACAGTTGAAAGAATAAATATGTGTTCAGCACTAAATAATAAAAAATTGAAAGAATTTGATGAAGTTTTAAGACAGCGCTATTCGTGATAGGTTGTTTTTTTTGGTAATTCTTGACCTCTTTTCAAGACCATATTCTCATTTAGTTTTTTAATAATATTGCTGCCTGTCTTTTCAAAACAAAAAGGTAGTAAAGCATGTATAAGGCAAACAAAAAAACCTTTAAGCATCAAGAGGGAAAAGGAAAATGAAGTTAGCATATGTTGTGTGTAATTTTCACCAACGCTTTTAGGATGCTTGGTAAAAGATGGTTTAGGAAAGAATAATTTCATATTTAGATAATAATTTATTTTTAGAAAAATTATTTTTT
>Ga0206123_10001112_pt1 | contig 25706 bp, 24 predicted proteins | sample Helgoland_Spring_2_FD_160086 | JGI IMG/M metagenome (GOLD analysis project Ga0206123, IMG submission 160086) | Pelagic subsurface seawater microbial communities from Kabeltonne, Helgoland, North Sea - Helgoland_Spring_Bloom_20160316_1 | ecosystem: Environmental > Aquatic > Marine > Epipelagic ...
AAAAAAGAGAATTGAACTAAGTAAAATTTCAGGGTCTGTAAACGAAGGTTTAATAAGTGTCATTTTTGAACAAGTAATAGATTGGGGTAGTGGAGAAAGTACATCTGATGATGAAGTAGAATACGACGATGTAACAAGTTCAGATTGGGATGTGATATTTGGTGGTAGTGATAATGAAGACGGTGATAGTTCAGGTTCAGAAGAAGATGGGGGTACAAGTGGAGGAGGATTAACAAGTTTATTAGGTACGGGTTCTTCAGGACCAGGATGGGAATTTAACAGAAACCCAACAGGTCAGTTAAGGACAGATAGAGACGCTGCGAGATTAGATGCCGATGGATACACAAAAGGTAACATATATGTTCATAAGAATCCTGATGGTAACGAGGAATTGGTATTAGCAGGTAAATTAGCAGGTGGAACCCCTCATTTATTTAAAGTAGAAAAAAATGAATCAGGAAAATGGGGTTGGATAAACGATTCACAAGACCCACCTATGTGGGAAGACTTTAAAGATTATTAATATGGAATTTTTAGAAAGAAGAAATATAAAAGAACAGGTTGAAGGTAACTCTTTACCTGAGATGATAGATGATAAGTTAAAAGAGTTTAACTTTTACACTGCCAACGATAAAGGAAAACAAAAGGTAGTCTTCACTGATGGAGATAGAGAAGAAATTAGTAAAGAATTTGATGACCTTATCAAGAAATACCCTGAGGATATTGCATTCATCAGGTCTGTTGTCATTGCTAAAGGTGAAGACAAAAAGACGGGTGAACCTATTGTTAGATTGGGTTCATACTATAACAATGCAAATATCGAATTACCATTCAACTCACAAATGAATGGGTTAGGTAAACTGCTCGACGGTGGTATAGTATACTTTACTGTCTTAAACAACGAAGGACCTGATTACAGGGACTTTAAGATAGTCGGTGGGGATAAGATACCTGAAGTAGATTTTAACGATAAAGAGAAAGAGGAAATACAATCCGATACTTATGTCAACACACATAACCAAGAAATGGAAAAAGAAGAACCATTTGAAGAGGTTATGAAGACAAAAGAGAAGAAAGGTTTACAATCATTATTAGGAGGGGAGGGTCTTACAAATGAGCTCACAAAACGTCAGAAGGAAATGGTAGAAAATTTGAAAAAAAAAGGATTTAAGTTTGACAAACCAGAAAACTCAGATATTTATGAGAGAGTGAGGATTAGTAGTAAGGAGTTTAACGAATCAATAAATGCTTGGAGACCAAAGAAGTAAGATGAGTTTAAAGAAAATAGTAAAAAAGAACCTAAAAGACACTAAGACTGTTAAGGTTACACAACTCACAGAATCAAAGATTGTTAACGGACGTTTTAGTATTATCGCCGAATCAGTTAACCTACATTCTAAAATTCAAACAACTAAGTTTTTTAACAAACTCTTTGTAGAATCAAAGAATATGGTTGATATGGGTATATCCACTAACACTATAAATGAGGACCTTATAATGGTTTTAAAGGGTCTTATGGGGGATGAAAACAGTCAGGTGATAGATACCCTTAAAGAGAGGTTAATAACTTACTTAGAGTCAAAATTAGATATGGATACTTTTGAAAAAGAAGTACTAACACAATCTATTTTAGAGTTAAGTGAAGACGAATTTCCTCAAGTATTCTCTGACAAAAGATTTTTAGCAAGAATAATTACAGATACGTTTATTAGAGAGTTCGGAGAGAAATATTTGGAGGGTTTGACAGATATGACAAAAGAACTATTAATGAATAGAATAAATAATGAAGATTTTAAACGTGAATTAGAAGATAAGTTCACAACAGCATTGGATTCCTTATTGGATTCAATAGAGTCTAACATGGACTCGAAACTGAAGGGCATTAGAGATAGTGTACTTTCATAAACTTTTTTAAAAAAAGGGGGTTAATATTATCTACAAAAAGGGCTGACGGTGTCAGTCCTTTTTTCTTGCATAAAAAAAGGTGACCCGAAGGTCACCTAATTTATTTAATCGATTGTTTACCTGAGAACGGTTATAATACCTGTCGTTTCTATTGTAGACAAATTCCATGCCACACCTCTTAGTGTATATGCGTAAACACCATTAGATGTGTAGTGGTCACCATTTCTAAAACTACCATCCCAAAATTCATTAGGACTATCCATTTCATAAACAACCTGTCCCCATCTATTAAAGATTAATAACTCCCATGTATTCCAACAATCTTCTTCTGTTATAACTCTCCATACGTCATTTAAACCATCATTATTTGGACTAAACGCGTTTGGAGCAAAAGCCATTCCATCGAACTCGTCACAAGGACCTGGATATATACATGTTCCATCATCTATATTTGCACTAATATTGTAATTCAGTGCATCCATATCTGTACATCCATAAACATCATATTCACAAGAACCGTCATCTATAGTCGCAGACATATTATAGTTGTTAGCATTTTGGTCAGTACAACCAAATACGTCATAGGTACAACTTCCATCATCCACGTTAGCAAGTGAATTATAATTGTTAGCACTTTCATCAGTACACCCAAATACATCATATTCACAAGAACCGTCATCGATGTTAGCGTTCGGGTTATAATTATTTGCATCTGCATCAGTACACCCATAGACATCATAAGTACAACTTCCATCATCGTTTGTAGCCAAGGGGTCGTAATTATTTGCGGTTGAGTCTGTACAACCGAATATGTCATAAGTACAAGAGCCATCGTCCACGTTAGCGGTCGGGTCGTAATTGTTAGCTTCAATGTCTGTACAACCGAAGATATCAAACTCACAAGACCCATCATCCAAATCTGCATTAGGGTTATAATTATTTGCATCATTGTCCGTACACCCATATACACATAATTCTTCAGCTTCAGCATAACAAAATAGTGTTTCATAAAAAGGTACTTCAGGAACTAAAGTATCTCCATTTAATGTTTGTAAATAAACATAAGTAACGGTACTTCCGTTAATTGTATAAGGTCCGAATAGTAGATTTGTAGTTTCACCAGGAAGTATACTTCCTTGGTAACACCCAATCGATTCTTCACCCCCTATTACATTCCATTCAGCGCAAAATTCCGTTATTTCTACGTTTCCTGTATTTGTCCATGTTGTGTTAACATAATAAAATGGACCATTCTCACCACAATCAACTATACATTCCGCACCATCGTTATATATTAACTCTGTTATATCGTAAGTACAACTGCCATCATCTACATTTGCGTTAGGGTTGTAGTTATTAGCAGTATCGTCGATACACCCTGCAACGTCACAATTAATTCCGGAACCTCCGATTGTAAGAACAAGCGTATTATTACTAATATTATCATCTTCTCCGAAATCTTCCCATGAGTTAGGACTCTCACCATTAATATCTAAAACGTGAACACTGACCGCACCATATGAGTATATGGGGTTGGGCCACTCGATATCTATTTCACCGAATGAATTAATCGTATTACCCATAGTATTAAAACATATGGTATCGTTTGTCTGACCTAAAACTTGTATTTTAATACAATACTCTGTTATTTCAGGGTTACTTAAATTATTTAAATGTATGGTTGGTACCCAGTAGGGTGTAAAACCATCACAATACTCATTTATGGTTAAACTATCTAAAGATAAATCGACCATATATTCACAACTACCATCATCTTCATTAGCCTCCGAGTCGTAATTTTCAGCTAATGGGTCCGTACAACCTAAAACAGAACATATAATATCTGTTGGGGTGGTATTATTATAAACAAATGTGTTATTGGTATCTAACTCATCAATCTCATCTTCTGCGTAATATACGTTTATTGTAATTTGGGGAATAAATGGGGGTATAACAACATTACTCCATATTATTTGTCCACCACCTGGTTCAATCCAATCTGTCCCATTCTCATAACCGTTTAAACAACTATCTAAACCTAATTCAGGTACTTCAACACAATATACAAAAAGTGTGTCGTTCGAGTTTAAATTAGGATTACTTACAATAATACTACCCATGTTTGTTGGAGTATTATTAAAACACGTTGAGGAAATGAAACTCACACTAGGTGTTGCGTCAGGAGTATAGACTACCTCATCTTCACAATCAAAAATATTAACATAAAAATCCCAATAAGAATCGTCATTATGGTAAGCATTACATAATTCTTCTCCGTCTGGGGTGTCACAGTATACACATCCGTAATTTTCGGTTGCAGATTCATTATAATTACATGCGATAGGGTCTTGACACCCTAACACAGGTGTTACTGTATATTCACAACTTTCGTCATCGTAATCCGCAGTTTCGTTGTAATTATCCGCTAAAGGGTCTAAACAACCAGGGTATAAAGGAGGTGGTAAATCACAAAAATCTAATGTGTTCATATCGGTTGAAATATCAGGGTATGATTGTGTCTGATTATTGCAAGTACCACAAGTTACTGCCCAACCACCATCCTCCACCAGGAAGGTATTTGAGTAGTTAATTTGCCATATAACCACCTCTAAACACTCAGTTAAGGTATCTGACTCTAATATTTCTTGAAAACAATCATCATAAAAAGTATCGTCAGAAAAGAGATTAAAATTAATTGTGTCACCACCGACATAAGGGTTAAAAATATCCGTAACAGGGTTATCAAAGGTCCAACCTAAATGATATTCACTTGCTGTACATCCCCACGGATAATCCCAACCAGGTACGTGAGCACCTATTTGAACCATTACGACTTCGTCCATATTTGATGTATTACCATTATTTAGAGTCGTACCACAGTTCTGACTACTAATAATAGCAATACTTGCATCGTAGGTTACGGGGTCAAAACCAATAAAGTCCACATCACAATCACACCAAATATCATTGTTAACATCAGGACAATCGGTATTAGTTGGTCCATAATAAAAATCCCCATTAGGTTCATATACCCATGTACCGTCACCTAAACCACATTCACCTAATCTTAGGTTTATTGGGGTCCAAGACCCATCGAATCCGTTAGGGTTAGCTGACCAATATGGCCATTCTAAAGCTTCTATCCAATATTCATCAAAATCACCACCAGGTCCTGGGTCATCAGGAAACCATGATGGTAAATTAGGGAAATCGAACCACGGAGTTGTAAAACTTCTTGTTTCACCGGGTTGTAAAGGTACTGATGTAGTGTTGTTGGTAAGGTCTATATCCCAAAGTGAGACACTGGCGTTTAACGACCAGTACATTTTCAAATCACTCCCTAACCATGGGTCAGTTGAGTCATTTGTAACGTCAAAAATAAATTTGACACCACTACCATTATCGACGACCTCTATTGAGTTTTCCTCAATAAAAACGTCGCATTGTGCCTTTAACACTCCTGAAAATAAGAGCATTAAAGGAATTAAAAGCACACGATGTGCCTTATTAAAAAAAGTAAAATTCATTAATCTATAGGTTTACTTGTTTATGAAGAACTACACCTATAAATAGTTGAAAATGGTTAATAAGAGGAAAACCCTTTCCTAAAATCGTTCCATATGTCCTCAGCTTCTTCGTATAAAATCGAGGAAAATACCGAAGGCTCGTAAGGACGGTTTTTGAGTTTAATACCCCATTCCTTAGGGGTTTTACTACCTTTAGTTACATTACATCTCGAACAACAAGTAACCAAATTCTTCCACGTATTATCACCCCCACGAGAACGAGGCATAACGTGGTCGATAGTTAAATTTTTTTTTGAACCACAATACTGACAGGTGGACTTATCCCTTTTAAAGATTCTTTTTCTATTAACCTTTAATGAGGTTCTTCGATATCTAATGTAGTTTAATAATCTTATAATAACTGGACGAACAAAGTTACCGATAGTAGTTATAATGTCTTTATCCCCTTTCTTCACAATTTCCGCCTTACCTTTATCCACTAAAACAAAACCCCTTTGTAGGGTTGTAATGTTTAAGGGTGAAAAGTCGGAATTCAGAACAAGTACATTATTCATTTTCTTTTTTTTATAATATAAAATATAATAATTTATTAGTCAAAGAAAAACCCCCGATTTTTGGTCGGGGGTTTTAATGTTAAAAGGGGTTTATTGTTTGGCCTCGGCCTCTTTTACAATTTCGAACCTATCTTTGTTCCGAAAGAATCCAAAGACGGCAATTCCTAAACCTACGAGTACTTCCACTGCGTTTATTACTGAATCTAAATTTTCAGTTAATAAGTCCACTAAAGGTATCCATCCGTTTAGACCTGTTAGTACTAATAAAGTACCAATTGCGGTTAATCCGTGTCTAATAAGACTTTTAATTTCTGCTGTTCCCATAATAAATATTTTTTACAGTTTATTACTATAAATATCACTAAAAAGGAAAAAAGGGGGTGAACCCCTTTTATTCACATTTTCACCATCACTCCACCCATACCATCCCACTTGATAATCGCCCTCTTGGGAATCCAAAACTCAAACTCACCAATCTCATCAATCTTTCGAGATATATCCTTCTTATAGTTCTCGATTGCAACTGTGTCATAAGCACTGCGAGGGTGGGCAACTCCAACATACTTAGAACAAACGGGACCGATACCAGTCACCTTAGAAACGTCATCAGTAAGGGTTTTAGCGCAACAACGACATACACCTCCATTTTCTTTGGTGAGTTTACCCTTTACACGAATCGCTCGGTCAGTCATACCTGTAACTGCGGTTACATCGATAAGAATGGGGTGAAACTCAAGACCATATTCTTCTTTAATACCCAAAGCAATCTTACGACCAATCTTAATCGTGTCACCAATCAGAGTAATATTCAGACGTTCTTGAGCCTGTTCATGACGACGAACACCTTCGATAACTCGAATAGCAGATGATGTTTGATTTTCAGTCAAAGAACCAAATTTCTTAAGACCTCTCTTAAGTGAGTTCATAAAGTTGTTGGTTCCGTTGTAGTTTTTTACTTCTTCGATTACTTGTTCTTGAGTCATGGTGGATTGTTTATGTGATGATTACAGTACAAATATAATAAAAAATCCCCGACTGCCAAAACAATCGGGGATTTATTTGTGGAGGTGCTGGGGCTCGAACCCAGGTCCTGTATACCTCATAACAGAGAGTACTACACGTTTAGGTCGACATTATTCACAATGTCCCGAAATATGTGATTGAATTTTAACATCCTCCATCACCAATAGATGTACGACTCAATTTAGGGTTTAGTCATTTTTCCACCACAACAACGGACTTCTGTTCATAGGTATATGTCCTGACCGACCCGCGGTAAACGTAGCCTTAGGCTGCGTAAACCTCTTCAGTGCGGAGTAAACCGACAGCCTGAAGCTTTGCGAAAGTTTCGCCAACTAAAAATTGTAACCATAGATTAAAGTGATAGGGAACCTCTCACTACGTGCACTCCATGCTTGACCGTACCAGTCAAATCCATAAAACACCCCCATATTTTCAAAGAACACTACAAATATAAATACTTTTTTTTAACTAAACAACTATTTATAAGAAAAAACTCATGAATCGTAAAGTCATTAATGAAATATCCCGTGTGAAGGAAATAATGGGCGTAATTAGTGAACAGGTCGTTACTGATTATGACTCATCATATGATTATAAAAAAGAAGACGGTAAATACTACACAAGAAGAAAGGGTTCAAATAGTTGGATTGAGGCTAAAGGGTCATCATTAAACGCAATTAAATCAAAAGTTTTTGGTGATAGCAGTTCTTCTAGTAGTTCTTCATCATCATCAAAAAGAAAATCACCATTCAAAAATAAAGAAGAAGGTGATAAGTTTAGAAAATGGGTTAATGATACATACCCAGAAGAGGCAAAAGAAATGGATTTAGATGTCAGTGGTTCCCATACAAACTCATATATTATGAGAGCTTGGAAAAAATTTGGTGACACATATAAAAAATCTAAAGGTAAGTCAGTAGACAACAGTAAAAATAAAGAACCTAATCCAAATTTAGTTGTTAGCAGTGATATTGCGGATAAATTTAGTACAATAGATTTTAATGAGTTAAATACCCAAGATTCGACAAATAATGTATGTGTTGCTGGAAGTAAAAATTGTGCACAATTTGTTAATGACCTAAGAGATGATTTAACATATGTCGGTAATGCATGGAATGCATACACAAACTCTAGGCTAGGTAACACTATATATTCAGCATTTGAAGGTTTAGATGATGTTACTAAACAAAAGGTAATTGATTTATGGTTAGAAATACACAAAAAAGGTGGTGGTAAACAAAACGGACGTAAAAATAAAGAAATTGGAAATATCGTATCCGGAATAGTACCAGAAAAGGGAAAAATTAAAGATTTAGAGGTAAACGATACTGTCGGATTATTCTATCCTCGTTCATCACATCACGAAGAAGCGTTTTATGAAGGAGGTGCTCCATGGTTCAGAGAAGATAGGGAGGGTAATAAGATTCCTGGTAATACAATTAAAAAAGGTGATGGATGGGGTATGAATACTCACATTGGTACTGTTGCGGCAATTAAAGACGGGGTTCCTTTAATATTCCATAATGTAACTGGTAACGTTATAAGTGACCCACCATCTAATTTAAGAATTGCATGGGTTAAAAGACTTGGTGGTTCACAAACAGTAATTAATAAGTTAGAGGCATTCGGTAAAGGTGTAGTCGATTACTTTTCATCTTAATGATTAGATTACAAGAAAATATAGATAGGATTAATGATATCATGTTCTTAAATGAGCAGGGTAGTGCGGACATTATGGTTGACCGTAAGTCTAAACAATTGGCGTCATCCGCAATAGAAAAAAATAATCTTGCAGTAAAAAAATATAGTTGCGTAAATGAAAAATTTGCAAGTCCGGTAGCTACTTTATTAGAAAAAGGTTATAATAAAGAAATATTAAAATTGGCGTTGGGTATTATTGGTAGGGAAAGTTCTTTCGAATCTGGTCTTAGATATAGTGCACTTAACCCTGTTAAAGAGTTATGGGCGTGGTTAGGTGGAGATACTTCTGTAGGACCTGCACAAATGAAAATTGACACAGCGGAGTCACTTGGATTAGATTTATCTGACATATCGACCAGATTAGGTGCATTAGATGGTGCTTATAGGAAACTTAATAGAAGTATAAATTTAGCGAAAAAAGGAGGTTACACTGAAGAACCATCTAATTTAAATAATTTAGGTACTGGAAATGCAATTTATGATATTGCGGTGGCGGCTTATAATACAGGAGATGGAAAAGTAATTTTAGACTGGTGTGAGTCAAAAATACCCGAAAGAAGAAAAAATGGACTTAAAAATAAATGTATCGATACTGATAAAGCGGACACGACTAAAAAAGTTAAAAACTACGTACCTAACTTAACCACAATTAGAGACGATGAAGTAAACACAACAACACACGGTTATATCAAAGAAGTATCAGAAACATTTAAAAAAACAAATTGTTTTTAATTAATACAAAGATAAGTTGTAGGGTTTCCATATCCTGAGATAAGACCAATCCAATTAGGTAGAGATTTAAATTTGGTTTGGTAATCTCCATTATCAAACTTATAGTCGAGTGAAGTACCACCATCAAACAAAACCGCATTTACCATACCAAACTGTTTACCCACATTAAGGATTTCTTCAATTGTGACCATAGAACCAAAAGTTGATGTGACAGTAATAATTTCACCTTTTTTATTCTGACCAACAACATTGCGGTAAGTTTCTTCCTTAGCGTGTTTCATTTTAATAAGACGATTATTAATTTGACCATTACTAATACCCCACAAAATAGTTTGTGTTGAATAGTCTGTATATGAGGGGCAATTACGAGACACTACAGGATTACCGTCTTTAACATAGAAAAACCCACCTCCACGAGTTCTATCAGAATGACGAATACCATCGACAACAACTAACCCGATAGGATTATTATCCTCATCAAAAAAGTTGGTGTTCATATAAAACTCACAGTCCTTCGGGTTCTCTTCAACAACACTAAAGTCACACCCTTTACTAAAAACAAAAACTTTGAAGTCACTGTTTGATTTAATTGTAACTTTATCGTTTTTGTAGTCAGTAACAAAATCAGAATCTGATACTTCGTAGTTGTTATAGTTTATCCATTTGGTAAAATTAAACATTAAAGGGATAAACAATGTAGTTAGAGTAAGAATGATTGTTTTCATAAATCAAATATACAAAATATACCGATTAAAACAAAATTAATAATCAGTTATGTAAACATAGGTCCCTCGACCTAAAATGTTAGTCAACTCTAATATTGCATCGTTTGAAACTCTTATACATCCACCGGATTTCTTTTGTCCTAAATACTGTTCTCTATTTGTTCCATGAATATATACATATCTACCACTAACATTTTTATTACAATTTTCCGCTCCTTGAAGAACCAAGGACGCTGTTATTACTTCTGCACAATGACCTTTCCTATAAGTACTTTTTTCTTCAGGACCCAAAGTTTTACCTACACCTTCACCTCCTATAATAATTTCATAATCACCGGCGTTAATTTCTTTTGTTATGTAACACAAACCTAAAGGTGTTTTTCCGGAATCTTTAGTATTTGAAAATCCTTTAGCAGCTGTTGATACTATAAATTCTTTTTGCGGTGTTCCGTCATTTGTAACATATAATTTTTGGTTTTTACCTCTAATTTGAACAATGGTATCTCCTTTACTTATAAGGTTTTTTTCTACAAGTTTGTCGTATAATAATTGTAAATCAGAATATTTTTTTAATACTTCTTTATTACAACCTAATTCAAACTCTAAAGGATTATCTCTTGTAATACCATAAATTGTTGACCAAACACTATTTAACATACCTTGCCAAAAAGACTGCTCTTTTATTATTCTTCTAATATTTTCTCTATTCATAATAATAAATATTCACTTCCAAACTATTTATAGAGAAAAATTACCACCGAACATTCACGACAGAATAATAACGATTTGTTTCTTGGTCGTATAATACCGAGACTGAAATATAGTCATAGTCATCATCGGTTAAAATTTCCCAGTGTGGAGGACTATCTTTGTATTGAATAAAAAATCGTGATACTTCACCCATATCAGACTTATAATTATAAGCACAACACTCTCCCACACCACCAATACCGACTCTATCACTTCTATTTCCTAAACTGTTATAACCTTCACCGTGACTAATATCACCCATCTGAACCTGTTTTTCATTCCAAGGTACAGTCAATAATGATTCCATTTCTGAATCATATTGTAACTCATTAAGTCCGTGATTACTCCTCCACTCATTTAAAGTGTCAACAAACCGTTTCTCCATTTCCCAACAAAGAGAATCAATATTTCCTGTAAAAACAGGTGTAGGTAGTACGTTATCACACGGAACCCCAACCTCATTACCCTTGTCATCAATATAATAACATTGGGCACCTTCCCATGTAATTTGAGATGTTGACGTTAATGAAATTAAACAAAAAAGGAGAGGTAATAGATATTTCATAAACATAAAGATAGTGAAAGTTTTTCTTTATACAAACTATTTATATAGAAAAATTACAATGAAACGTAATGTAATTAGTGAAGTAAGCCGTATGAGACAAATTATGGGGTTAGAGTTAGTTTTAGAACAAACTAATACCACAGAAAGGTTATTTGTTAGTCTTTTAGGTGAAAAAAGTAAAATTTATTGGGAAAGTGCAGGTTCTGATTTTATCTGTAGTCCTAAATATTATTTTAAATATAGATTTCCTGTTTCAGAATTAAAACCGGATAAATTACCTGAAAGTGTAACAAGTAAAAGAGGTGTTGAAGGTCAGTATCTTTATTCAAGTTATAACTACATACCTAAAGGTTATTTTAATGATGATAGTCAATATAGGTCAGCTTCTAAAGAATTAAGAAATATCGAAGACCAAAACGGAAAAAGATTAGGTCAACCTAAAACAGGTTTTTCTTTAGGTGATGACTCTAAAAATCCTAATTACAACGAATCATCATTAAAAACTTGCAGTAGTGGTGATTACAAGGCGGGTGAAAGAGTCACAGGCTCACAAAAAAGACAAACAGGTGCTGAAGTGCCACCTATGACAGAAGAAGTAAAAGAAGGTTTTATTGAGTATTTTATAAATTGGTGTACTAAAAAATTTCCTGAGAAGAAAGATAAGAGTACTCCTGACATGGGTGAATGTAGAAAAAATATTAAAGTAATACGTTTAAAACCTGGTAAGTTATCGACAGAAGATAAAGAAGAAACTGTAATACCCGCGGTTAAAGTAAAACACTCAATCGATAAAAAGACTGAAGGAGAACCATTCCCAAATAATTCAACAAGGGTAGGTCAAGGAGTTATTAACTGGACTAAAAAATTCAAAGGAGATATTTCCGATTTTCTAAAACAATTTCCAGGAGCCAAAGTTTCAGTAGCGACTAAGGTTGATGGTAAAAACTACCCATTTGTAATCGCGACATCAGCTTCAAGATATAGAAATACAGGAGAGGCACAACAGATGAACTTTAAAGAACTATCTCAAGCAAGGGCAGAAAGTGTGTATAGCTATATCGTTAACGAGTTAAGTTCTATAATACCTGATATAAGCACTTCTAAGGTTACTTTGAATTCTAATGGTAAAAATAAAGACGGTTCATCAGGTCCAAACCCTCCTTCACCTAATCTATTTTCTGATGGAGGGGGAGACCCTAAATCGTTTAAAAAAGATGGGAATAGAGACTTTAACGGACAAGAACCACATAACTCACCAAACGAATATGAGCAATACAAATATTGTGTAATACAACTAGCGGTTAAATTTGATTATGATACAGGAGGTACTGACCCTAAACCTCCCTCCACACTTGGTGAATGGGGTATTAAGATAGTACCTGAAGGGGGTAGTGGAGGTGGAAATAAAAACCGTATTATCTTTAACCGAATAAAAAAGGGTGGTGGTGGATTTTTTGAAGATAGTGGTGGTATAGGTTGTGCAGCATATAATTAATGAAGTTTATAAATCTATTAATAGAAGGTAAAAAGGAGCGTATAATAGATAAGTTCCGAAGTCAACTCGAACCATTAGGTGACGAATCGATACAATACGCCGAAAAGATAATAGACCAAGACCCAAGTGCAACTAAGAAATATTCTGAATGGGGTATTAAAAAACTAATTGACACAAATAAAGACCCTCATGACGTATATCAAGATAAATCTCTTATCGACATTGCAAGTATCATAATATCTGAAATAATAAAGTATCATCAGATTGTTGATAAAGTATCTCCTGAAAAGGTTAGAACTATGTTTGATTTTAATGAAATTCACGACCATTTCTCAGACGAAAAAACAGAAGATAAAATTAAAAACAAACCGAAAGATATAAATTCATTTACCAACTTAGTAGATTTAAATTACTTCAATGACCAGTATGATGAATATGTTGAGAGTGTACAAACGGAAAAGGATATTAAGAAGGAAGCCGATAAAATTTATGAGGATGACAGGTTTTTAATAATAAGACCTTTATCACACAAATCATCTTGTTATTATGGAGCAAACACACAGTGGTGTACCACCTCAAAAGATAACGAAGATTATTTTAACAGATACACATCAAAAGGTAAATTATATTACATAATAGATAAAAAGTCCTCAGACAAGACTTATGGGAAAATGGCGTTACTAATACCTTTTGGTAGTGGTACTCCTGAAGTATACAATCAAGAAGACCATGGTGAAAGATACGCGTTCTTGTTAGAAAGATTCGCACCTATTAAAGACGAAATTCAAAAATTAAATGAAAAAGGTGATGACTACGAAACATTAAAAAAGGTTAAGGGTAATCCTAAAATATCGATGTATGAGTCTTTAAACTCTGATTTCTTTGACCGTTTTAATGGTGAAGATGTAATACTTAATTTTAGTGATGAATTGACAAACTTTTTAAAGTTGATGGAGGAAGAGGTAGGTGAAGATGCTATAGGACATTACGATTGGGCCTATACAAACCCAAACGGTGATTTCTTTTATGAAACATATAGATTTGATGATGATATGAGGGAAGGTTATCCCTTATATTCCCTAAACGAAGAACACGTTGGTTTATTACGTTCTATCGTTGAGATTATGGAGCCTGAACTATTAAAATACTTCGATGGTAATACAATAATCAGAGATGGTGACGGAGATGAAAGATTATCTAAGTTCATATCAGAACTACTTCCTAAATTTTATGAAGAATTTAGTTACTTATATTCACAAGCCGAAGATACTTCCATACATGAGGGGATAAAAAAGTACGTTGACGAAAACGTATGTAACCTTTATGATGATATAGGACTAAAGAGAGTAGAGGATGGTAGTTGTTTTGACCAGTACGAAATAAGTGTAGATAGATTATTGGAAATGTATGAAGATGACTTGGAGTACAATAAAAATTTATCTATGCAACAAGTCTTAGAGAACTACATACATAGAAATATAGACCTTAGTGAAGATGTTTTAGAATTATACCACGAATATCAGGACCTAGATACATTTAGTGAAATGTTTGATGATGAAATGACTAATCTTTTAGAAAAGGTTTTAGAGGAAATAGAATCTGATGACGAAGTGATATCAGACGCTAAAGAGTATAGAAGAATACTAAACTATATAACCAAAAATTTTGGGTTAAACAAACCATATCCGATTAAAACATCAGATGATGGTACAGAAATTATATTTAGAGGAGTGAACCCAAAAAATTCTAAAATTGATTTTGTATTAGTAAATGGTGATGAGAGAAAAACGGGTAGTGCGAAGTTGTCAACAATTATCAAGTTATTGAACAACTACACACTGTTTTCCCCATTTTAAATCTCCTCGTTTTCCAACAAACGTTCCCGAATAAGGAGGTACAACTCACCCATATCCTTTAGACTCAAAGAGACCACATCACCAGTCGACTTAGACTCAATCTCGATTTCACTTTCAGAGATGTGAAAGTAGTGGTTATCTCCGTCAACCCAATCAGGTTCTTTGTAGTCAAAGTCATCGTATTCATCTTCATCTTCGTAGTTAGCGAACAAGGTGCCCTGACTATAGTAGTCGGTCGTAGGTCGAATATAAGTATAGTTAAACTTATTATTTCCGAGTTCCTTAACAACACCGACTGCCAAATCAAAAGCATCCTCTACGTCTTTCACAACTACAAACTCAGAAGAGGTATGCATATTGTAGTACCCACAAGAGAAGTTGATACAAGAAAAGTCACCCTTAATCTTAATTTGAGACACGTCAGTGTATGGGTGTGACTGTTGGTAGGGAGAGACACCCATGGTGTTTTCAAAGACGGGGATGATGCGGTTAATAAACTCACCATGGCTTTCATATAAACGAACCCCCGAACAAACTTCGGTAACCAAATGATTACCAGGTGCGTCGAATTGAATCGCATATCCCACGTCTTTGAGGAAGTCTACGTCACACTCTCGTGACCCGTGACATCCAGTCTCTTCTGAAACGAAGAGACCCACCTTTACATATTGTAGTTCACGAAGAAGTTCGAGAGCCAAGAAGACACCACACTTGTCATCACCTCCGATTCCCGTTGGATTCCCTTGAGGTGTGTAACCCTTTAGTGATTGATTTAGTTCTTCAGTAAACGTTCGACCAAAAGTGGAGGGTTTCTGAAGCATCTCCTCTTCAACTACAATATCATCAACCAACTCGTGAACAGTATCCGTGTGTGCCACGAACATAGGATAGAACTCACCCTCAGGAATAACACCTTTGGTTGCGTAGACATTGTTCATGTCATCGGTGTAGTACTCAACACCCTCGATTGTCTCAAGAACGTTTGAGATGTAGTTGACCATACCATCCTCCTTGTAGGTCTTGGTGGGGATGGAGAGTACTTCCTTGAGTCTATTGAGTTTATCCTTATTCATTTGTTCGTTGATTAGATTACAAATATATAACAAATAAATCTATAATCCAAAAGAAAAGGGGAGTTATTTCCCCTTTTCTAAAACAACTTCTTCTTTTCCTTTCATTTTCAATTTACAGGACACCCCTTCTGTGATATTACCTCGTAGAACTTCTTCTGAAATCAAATCCTCGATTTTTTCTTGAATTGCTCTTTTAATTGGTCTTGCCCCATATTTTTCATCAAAACCTACTTCTGACAAGAACTTCTTAACTTTCTTATCGATGGTTATTTTATAACCGAGACGGTCGAGTCTACGGTCTAGTTTAGTCAATTCAATCTCAACAATTTGTTCTACTTCATTTTCTCTGAGTGGGTTAAAGACCACTACCTCATCTACACGATTCAAGAACTCAGGTGTGAAATGATTCTTCAATTCTTTCTCCAACAACGCCTTTTTCATTGCTTCGTTATTAGAGATACGTGTTGTGGTGTCAAACCCAACACCTGAACCGAAGTCCTGTAATTTCTTAACTCCCAAGTTCGATGTCATAATAATCAGACAGTTTCTAAAATTAATTTTTCTACCAAAAGAGTCTGTTAGGTGACCATCATCCATCATTTGCAATAGAATTGAGAAGATATCCTTATTAGCCTTTTCAATCTCATCAAACAACACTACTGAGTATGGTTTGTTTTTGACAGCTTCGGTCAACTGTCCACCTTGGTCGTACCCTACATAACCAGGAGGAGAACCAATCAATCTACTCATTGAAAACTTCTCTTGGTACTCAGACATATCAACCCGAATAAGTGACTCCTCATCTCCAAATATTTCTTTAGCGAGTTGTTTAGCTAAATGAGTCTTACCAATACCTGTGGAACCTAAGAAGATAAATGAACCGATTGGACGATTAGGGTCTTTAATTCCCACACGATTTCTACGAATTGCTTTTGAGATGACTTTAACCGCCTCACCCTGACCGATAACCGATGAGTTAAGATTACCCTCCAAGTCCAACAAACTTTCTTTATCATCCGCATTCAGTTTAGATAAAGGAATCTTGGTCATATGAGAGACCACATCGTAAATCATTTCTTCAGTAATTTCTTTACGTTCTTCATCTTTTTTAGAGTCAAACACATTTTTTTCGTGCTCTAACTTTTCGATAATTTTTCGTTCACGGTCACGTAATTGAGCGGCTTCTTCATACTTCTGACTCTTTACGACCTGAATTTTTTTATCTTTAATTTCAAGAGCTTCTGCTCGAAGCTCCTCAATGATTTCAGGAAGTTTTACGTTAATTTGTGCACGGGCACCAACTTCATCCATAATATCTATTGCCTTATCGGGAAACTCTCGATTTGTAACATAACGGTCAGCAAGTGTGACACAGGTTTTAAGTGCGTTATCCGTGTAAATGACCTTGTGGTGGTCTTCATAACGAGATTTTAAGTTTTTTAGAATCTCTAAAGTCTCATCAGTAGTTGACCCATCCACCATAACTTTTTGAAATCTACGCTCTAACGCACCATCCTTCTCGATATTTTCGCGGTATTCATCGAGAGTAGTTGCTCCAACACATTGTAGCTCACCTCGTGCCAATGCGGGTTTAAATATGTTAGACGCGTCAAGGGAACCTGAAGTGTTACCCGCACCAATAATCGTGTGAATCTCATCAATAAAAATGATGATTTCATGATTATCCTGAAGTTCGTCAAGAATTACTTTAAGTCTTTCTTCAAATTGACCTCGGTATTTAGTACCGGCAACAATAGACGTCATATCTAAAGACACTAGTCGTTTATCACATAGATTTTGAGGACAGTCACCCTCAAAAATCTTCATAGCCAAACCCTCCACAATTGCAGTTTTACCACAACCAGGTTCACCAATGATAATCGGATTATTCTTCTTTCTTCGAGAAAGAATCTGAGCGATTCTTTTAATCTCACTTTCCCTACCAATTACAGGGTCTAACTTACCCTCTGAAGCTAGTTTAATCAAATCTCTAGAAAAATTATCAAGTACAGGAGTTTTAGATGTACTCTGCTGTTCTTTCTTTTTTCTCGGTCCTTTGTCGTTTGGGTCTACTGATTCAATCATATTTTAAAAATTATTTAGTTCAATTATAGTAAAGATTATACCATTAAATCAACTATTGACATTTTGTCAGTGTGAATTCATGTTGTATGACATAATGTCAGTTTAATAGTATAATATATCGTTTGGTACGATATTGATAGTATGAGTGTAAAATTAATAAACTTAAATAAAAAAACCAAAAATGTTACGTAGAAAATTTAATTTTAATGACTTATTCTCTGAGTTTGACTCATTATTCGATGGATTCAGTTCCTATAATAACCCTATGGTCGTAAGAGGTAAAAAAGATGTTGATAGTGGTGAAGACGAAAATGGTGCTTGGACAAAAGAAACATTCACATCAGAAGATGGAACTTATCAGGTAACTTCAATTTACCGTTACGGCGACTCAACACCCAAAAAAGACTCAAGTGAGATTTCAGTGTTGAAAAATAAAATGAACAAATCTGTAGAATCACAAGATTACGAAACTGCGGCTCAGTTGAGAGATAAGATTAACTCCATCGAATCTAATAAAGAAAAAATTCAAGAGTTACAATCTCAATTAGACGATGCAGTGTCTAAACAAGATTTTGAAAAAGCGATTAAACTTCGAGATAAAATTAAGAAGTATAACTCCTAATAAAAAGACCCCTCACTCAAACTGAGGGGTTTTTTATTATCCTAAGTATTTATAGTAAAATATTATCATGGATAATCATATATTAAATGAGGTCAAACGTAATCGTGAGTTAATGGGTATTATGGAACAAACCCAACCACAAGGAAAATTGATTAGGAAGGGGAATTTTACAGATGTGCATTATGAAATGTATGAATACGTTACTAAACTTCATATGGGACCATTTTTAAAGGATGATAAAGATGATTTTATTGAAGACGTTTTTTTAAACGAATTAAAAGAAATAGGTATCCCTGAAAGTGAATGTTCACCGTTAAAAATAGAGGGTAAGACTATATCGTGTGAAATAGATACTAATGAAATAAAAAACCTCCTTGGATTAGATAATTCTGAATTAAACGAGCAAGGAGTTGTTGATGCGGTCACATCAGGAATTGAAAGTGGTGAAAAATTTAGCGATGATGAATATAGGTTATTGGGTATGATTGATGATTTTTTAAAAAAACCCATAGATACGAATAAAAGTTTTGACGAGAAAGCTGATTGGATTGAGACTGTCCGAGCACCTATGGGTCGGTTTGGAGTGACACTTTTTAATTATTTAAATAATGGAGGTGAGAAATATGACGAAGAAAAGTTTACAGTATATCTTAATACTCTTGATAAGTTGATTAATAAATCAATAACATTAGATAATGATTTAATAAACCACGGTAAAAGAATAAAAAACTTTCAATATAGTAACTAATGGGAATTAAAACAGAAAGAATAAAAGGTAAAAAAATTATTTGTGAAATTGACTCATCTACTGTGAAATTTGCTGAGTATGATACGTCCACACAAAAACTTTTAGTTACGTTTAAAGGTGAGGTACAATACGAATATAGTGAAGTACCCCATTCTATCTTTACTAAGTTTAGAATGGCAGAATCACAGGGAAGTTTTTTTAATAAAGAAATCGGTAAAAAGTTCGATTATAAAAAAATAGAAAAAGATGGATAATATAATCAGTAGTTTTTTCGTTAAGGATTCTTTAAATTCTGAGATTTGGGATAACCCCGATAATATCGAAGAATCTATGATGAAACCTGAAATAAGAGAGGGATTATTAGAGATAGCAAATGAATTTATAGAATTTTTAGGTTTTGACATTTTCGTACAAGATGTTACGATGACAGGTTCATTAGCTAATTTTAATTGGTCAGACTATTCTGATATTGATTTGCACATTTTATATGATTTTAAAGAGTCAGGAGAGCAAGAAGAACTATTTAAAGATTTATTCAACTTAAAAAAGACAATATTCAACTCACAACACGATATTACTGTAAAAGACTATGAAGTTGAGTTATACGTTCAGGACATGAACGAACCGCATATGTCTACAGGTGTGTATTCTGTTTTGTATGATGAGTGGATGGAAAGGCCTGAACCAAAAGAAGTTAAGATAGATAAAAAGAAAATTGAAGATAAATCACAACAGTGGATGGACATTATTGATAATACTATCGAAGATTTGGAAGTCGGTGATTTAGAAAGTTCAGTTGAAAAGTTAGACTTGGTTAAAGACAAGATTAAAAAGTTTAGAGCGGGCGGTTTAGAAAAAGGGGGAGAATACTCCTACGAAAACTTAGTTTTTAAATTTTTAAGACGTAATGGATACATTCAAAAACTATTCGATAATAAAAATGATTTAATAGATAAGAGTCTTTCTATACAAGAAAATTTAAAGTAATAGATAGTAAATATTAGAAAATACTGAATTTAAACATATTTATTTATAAAAATATCATCATGGCAGGTTTTACAGCATGTACTCAGAGCGCGTCTACTACGTACAATTTATATTCAGGAAGTACTCCTACGGTACACCCTGTGGCATATACAGTAGTGTATGACGAATCAATAAGCGGATATACAAACCAAAATAGAGTACAATGTGGAGAAGTAAAACTTGGAGGTAATGGTGTGTTTATGTAATTAACGAATTTTAAAAAACAAAAATATGGCAGATTTAAACCCTTTAGGAAGTGAAAAATTACAAGGTATGGACAAGATTAACCGTATCCTTGAAATTGCTCGTTATAACGAGTCTTCACAAAATGTAAATGAGAGTAGAGCCGACTATACAATACAATTATCTGACGGTAAGTTTTATGGTATCGTAAATGAAAAGAACGGATATATCGTAAAATCAGGTATTAACGAATCAGAAATAGAATACCGTGAACCGATGCAAAACAGAAAGTATCATAAGTCATATTCTCAAGCAATGAAACAAATAAATCTTTTAGCGGGTGAGTTAAATAGATTACACGAACATACTGAAAATATTAATTTAATTGGTGAACAAAAAAAGTTCGTATTAAAAACTCCTGAAGCGGAAATGAGTGATATGGGTGATATACCAGAACCATCACCAGAACCATCATCAGAGGAAGGTGGTGAAGATTTAGATTTAGACTTAGATTTAAGTACTCCCGAAGGTGAAGAAGAATTAGATTTAGATATGGATTTAGGTGATGAGCCGTCAGAACCTGAAGGTATTGAGGGGGAAGACGACGACATCTCATTTAAGTTAATTCAAAAATTAACAGGAAAGCTAGGTCAAAAATTAAGAACTTTAGATTCTCAAGAAGGTCTTTCTTCTGAAGACATTAAGTACGTTTTAAATTCAATTATATCTGCCGTGAATTTAGAGAACTTATCAGAAGAAGACTTAGAGGATGTTTTAGCTAACTTTGAAGATGAGGAGATTGATTACGGTGTTGAGGGAGAACTTGATATCGAAGCAGGTGATGAAGAAGGTGATGAGTTAGACTTAGACTTAGATATGGAAGAGGAACCTATTACCGACGAAGAGTTAGGTGAAGGTAACGGTGTTGAACAGGTAGTTGACGAAATATTTTCAGAGTCAAAGGTTGAAAGGGTTCTATCAAAATACTTTGTAATTTCAGAGGAAGAGAAGAAGAGTACTGAGGATTCAGAGGTTAAAAGATTTATCACCGAAAAAGTGAACAAAGTTAAAGTTAAATCTGAACTTAAAGAGATGTCAGAGACCTTAGAACAGGAATTAACTTCAGAGTTTATCCTGAAAGAAAACAAAGATTCTAAGTTTTTAGGTAAAACTAATAAGAACAACTTAGTTTTTGAAGTAGACGGTAAACAATTGAAAGTCTCACCTAAGGGAGAATTAATATGAGATTAATCTACGTCAACGAATTGGGTCCCAATTATAAAGGGGATAATATTTACGAATTCATATTTTCTGACGTAGAGGAAGTGTGGGGTGAGGATTGGGATTCTGAACCAGCTTCAGGAAAACCATTACCACCTAATGTTGAATACATTAAAAAGGTTGGTGTTTTAAGAAATTCAGACATTGAGTTGGAGCTCGTTCAGAACTCCGACTTTTTTTCTGTTTATGACGCAGTAGAAGATGTCATATCCTTAGGATGGGAAAAATCCGATTCTGAGTTTGTAGTTGATAGTAACTATAAAAGATTAGTCTTCAGATACGGAGATACTGTAAAATCCGTAGAAGATAAATTATATGAAAGAGATATAGTTCTTTCATATGAGAAAAGTTTTGTAAATCATGAAGAATAAAGAACAAAAAATCGTAAGACTTCTTGAGGAAGGTTTCTCATATGAAACTATTAAGAAAATGTCTAATTTACATATTAATAAAATCTATGAGAGTATTGAAGAAGCTCAGACTACTACTGTAGAAAAGACTACTTACAGTAAGTCCGAAATAGATAAGATGAAAAGAGATAGTGGTGGTCTTAGTGTTGACGGCACCGTAACACCTAATGATGATGGTTCAGTAACTGTAACACAACAGATGGAAGAAGAGATAGACGACACTAATGCGTTAGGTAAATTATCTATGCAAACGGCAACAGGTCAGGAAATGCCTCACGATGCTGATGATATGGCACCAGACGGTATGGATGATGATTCTGATAATAACAGAAAAATGATGGCTAACGAAGAATTTTATGGTAATATTGATGAGGATTCTGTTATAGAAGAGTTATTTGGTGGCTCTAAGAAAAAAATGAAAACACCTATCACAACATTAGGTATGTTTGAAGAAACAAACGAAGGTACTAAATGCTGGAAGGGATATGAAAAGAAAGGAATGAAGACCATGTTTGGTAAACGAGTACCAAACTGTGTTAAAAAAGAAAGTAAGGAAGAAAAAGTTAGACAGATTGAAGAAAGTATCTTATCTTTGATTAAGAAATCACAAGGTAAGATGTTAACTAAAAAAGATGTATTATCGGAACAACCTAAAATTGCGCCTGCCGAACCTACGGTTAAACCAGGAGTAAAACCAAAGAGAGGTACGCCGTATAAGCCAAAACATAGTCCAAAACCTAAAGCGGGTACCGAAGTTAAACCTGCAAGACCAACAGTTAAACCAGGTGTAAAACCTGAAAGAGGGACACCATATAAACCAAAACATAGTCCAAAACCTAAGGCGGGTGAAGAACAAGGATTACCTGAGTTTCTTAAGTTTGACAATTTAAATATTAAGTTCAGAGATGAGTAATTTGAAAGAACAAATCGAATACGATGGTCCCGAAAGAATGGACCGTGAGATAGAAAGAAAAATATCAAGCGGAGAGACTCCTATGTCGGATAATCCGGGTTTACCCGGTAAGGAAGAGGATGAATTTGATAATTCATTTTCTGAACTTATTGCGTCTGAAAGATTTAAAGAAGTTGTTGAGAAGGTTAAGCGTTATACCGGTATGGATGACGTATCAGGTCAGAACGCGTTTATGCAACTTCAGATGATGTTGATGCAATCAGTACAAGAAGTCAAATCTATAGAATCTAATAACGAAGGGTTTTTGGAGCAATTAGCCGTTGATTTAGTGAAGAAAGAATTATCTATTCCTGACGACGCGTTTCAATATGACGTTGAGTTAACATCAATGCCGGGTCAGATAGACACTTCTCAAATGATATCAGAACCTGAGGAACTTGACGATGATGAGGTTCAGCAACAGTTCGGTGTTAGTTCTGATGAAGCCGAAGATGATTTAGAGAACTTTATGGCCGCTTTTGAAAAGTTTGATTTAGAAAAGGCGAAAAGAAGATTTATTAATTCTTTAATTCAGGGAGCATCTAAAAAAGGACACTACATGTTCCACCTCGTTGAGGAGCAACTTAATACACTTAACCCACGACTACTTAACCTATACGGTGTGTTGATGTCTATTAATGACCTACTATATTGGATTATGCCCGACCAAATGATTATGTCGGCGGCTGGTGACGGAGAAGGTGTACAAGGCTCTGAAGAGGTTGACGACACAACTGACCCTCCGACAATTAAAGCTAAAGGTTTATTCTTTCCCGTATTGATTCACGAATTAATAAAAGGTGTTTATGAGGTTTTAGGAACACAAGGACTTCCTGATGACCCTAAATCAGCCAATATGGTAATGGGTCAAACAGACACACTACCCTATGAGGTTTGGGACCTAAGATTAGGTCCGGTAATATGGGATAAATTTACACAAGCATATCCTGATAAATTATATGACGAAGATATGAGAGAGGTACAGAACTACCTCTTTTCAAGATTCTCGTCATTGTCCACTGACGAATTCTTTGAAGTGGCGAGAATGATTCTTTCAGGTTCAGATGAAGGTAAACAATTGGTATCTAAAATGGTTAATGAAATTATTGAAGAACTAAAAGGATATGAGTATGAAGATGCAATGTCACAGTATAGTGATGACGATGATGATGACGATAGTGATGGAGGACTTTCAGACTTATTAGGTGATTTAGGTATTTCTTTAACATAAATTCTTACTAAAATGTCTATATGGCGTTAACAAAAGAAAAAGTATTACTAGAATATGCGAGGTGTGTAAAAGACACCTCGTATGCATTAAGGACGTATCTACAAACTTATGACAATACACAGTCAAAATATGTTCCATTAAGATTATTTCCCGACCAAGAAAGTCTAATAAAAGATTACGATACTTTTGAGGAGAATATCGCACTTAAGTACAGACAGGCAGGTGTTTCTACTGTAACATCGGCTTGGGTTTCAAAAAAACTAATTACTGCGTCTAAATCGAAACCTGAAAAAATACTAATAATCGCTAACAAACTTGACACCTCTGTTGAGATGGCTGGTAAAATAAGGGCGTTTATTGAACAATGGCCAAATTGGTTTGGAGTTAGTTTCTCAAATGAAAAAAACTCACAGAGACATTACAAATTAACTAACGGATGTGAGGTTAAATCTGTTGCAACCTCTAAAGACGCACTTCGAGGTTATACCCCCACTATACTTGTTTTTGATGAGGCAGCATTTATTGAAGCAGATAACGACTTTTGGTCTGCATGTATGGCGTCACTATCTACGGGTGGTAAAGTTATTGTAATATCAACCCCTAATGGATTTGACCGTATATATTACTCTATATATGAGCAATCGTTAAGGGGTATGAACGATTTTAAAATTACTGAAATGTTTTGGTACCGTGACCCACGTTATGCCAAAGACTTAAAACTTATTAAATGTAATGATATTGTTCATTATATGTTGAATAGAGAAGATTATAAAGATGAGGACATCACTATTGAGTACGGTTCAATCGACCCGATGGAAAGAGATTTTGAAGAAATTAAGTCTAAATTTATTGAAGGATATAAACCGTACTCTTCTTGGTTTGAGGGGATGGCAAAGAAACTTAAATTCGATAGGAGGAAGATTGCCCAAGAATTAGAGTGTAATTTCTTAGGTTCAGGTGATAATGTTATTCCTAACGAAACTGTAGAAAAAATAAAAGAGAATTTTATCCGTGAACCTGAAAATAAGTTTATGGGTGGTGCGTTGTGGCAGTGGAAAGAACCTGTGGTTGGTCACAAATACATTATGGGTATTGATGTTTCTCGCGGTGATAGTGAAGATTTCACTACATTTTGTATTATAGATTTTGATGAGAGAGAGCAAGTGTTAGAGTATTTGGGTAAAATACCTCCCGATGTTGCTGCTGAGGTTGCGTTTAAGTGGGCTACTATGTATTCTGCATTTGTTGTTATTGATATCACT
>Ga0206123_10001118_pt1 | contig 25666 bp, 17 predicted proteins | sample Helgoland_Spring_2_FD_160086 | JGI IMG/M metagenome (GOLD analysis project Ga0206123, IMG submission 160086) | Pelagic subsurface seawater microbial communities from Kabeltonne, Helgoland, North Sea - Helgoland_Spring_Bloom_20160316_1 | ecosystem: Environmental > Aquatic > Marine > Epipelagic ...
GCGCTCGCGCTCGGCGTCGATGGCGGCCTGGATTTCCGGGTCGAACTCGGCGATGGACATGGATTTAGAGAACATGGGCTACCTGTGGGTCGGATTGCGGGATCAGGGGCGCGTATTCTAACCAAAAGCGACCGCTTTGACACATGAAAGCCCCTCATCACCAAGGTGAGAGGGGCTCATGGACAGCTTGGATCCGATCAACGAGATCCGGTCAGGCGGCGTAGTCGTGCCAAGCGTCGTCGCTGTCGCGGCGCACCGCTCTCAGAGTGGGCAGTGCCTCGCCATCCGCCAGGGCGCCGTCGCTGTCGTCCTGGCCACTGAGGCGGAAGGTGGCGATCAGGGCCGCCAGTTGTTCCGCCTGGTGGCGCATTTCCTCGGCGGCGGAGCTGGTTTCTTCCACCATGGAGGCATTGTGCTGGGTCATGGTATCCAGCTCGGTCACCGCGGTGTTGACCTGTCCGATGCCCTGGCTCTGCTCCTGGGCGCCGGTGCTGATCTCGCTGATCACCCGGGTGACCTTATCAATGCTGGCGACAATCTCTTCCATAGTACGCCCGGCGTTTTTGACCAGACCGGCCCCGGTCTGGGTGCTGCTCACCGAGCGATCCACCAGTGTCCGAATCTCCCGGGAGGCATCGCCGGAACGGCCCGCCAGGGTGCGCACTTCCTGGGCCACCACGGCAAAGCCGCGTCCGTGCTCCCCGGCACGCGCCGCTTCCACGGAGGCGTTGAGAGCGAGGATGTTGGTCTGGAAGGCAATGCCGTCAATCAGGGTGATAATTTCGTTGATCTTCTCCGATGAGGCACTGATTTCGCCCATTGTGGTCTCCACATCGCGCATTGCGTCCTGGCCGCGCCGTGCCACCTGCACGGTGGACTGCACCAGCTCGTCGGCCTGGCGGGCGGCGTCGGAGGTGTTGCGCACCGTGGTGGTGATCTGCTCCATGGAAGCGGAGGTCTGCTGCAGGTTGGCGGCGGACTGCTCGGTCCGCGAGGCCAGTTCCTGGCTGCCCTTGGCGATCTCGTCGGAGGCCTGATTCACACTCAGGGTGCTGGTGCGCACGGACTGCAGAGTGGTGTCGATGCGCTCAATAAAGGCGTTGAACTGGTCCGCCAGCTCGCCGATTTCATCGCTGCGGTGGCTGCGGATGCGGGCGGTGAGATCGCCATCGCCTTCGGTGATCTCACGAATACGCCGGCTGACCTGGCGAATCGCTTTGGACATCAGGTGCGGGCCGATCAAGGCAATGGCAATCGCCGCCAGACCGACCACCAGCGCGAAACCGATGACGATGGTTTGTTGCCGACTGATCTGCGCCATAGTGGCGGCCTCCAGCTCGTGCACGCGTTCGTCCACGGCCTGGCCAGTCGCGTCATAGAAGGTCCGCAATTGAGCGAAACTCTCGCTGGAGGGGCCATCGATCTGATCCATGGCGCCGCCGATGTCTTCGTTGGCGTACATTTCGAACGAACGCCCGGACTCCTCGAGCCAGCGGGCATATAGCCCTTCGAATTGATTGACGCTCTCGGACACGTCGCCGTAGTTGGCCATCAAACCGGCCACCTGCTGAATACGGTCCCGGGCCTGGGCGGCGTTCTCGTCATACTCGGCACGTTGCGCCCGGGCTTCCGGGGTGCCGGGAATGCCGCGCAGGTAGGCCATTTCCGCCAGGCGCGCCTGGTACAGGTCACGGTCGGCGTTCAATACCAGAGAGATAGCCTTATTGAGGGTGGAGGTCATTTCCACCATGCGATCCTTTACCGAATTGACCAGCATGGCATTGGCGGTCACCACCACCAGCAGAGCCAGCGCCACACCGATGAAGGCGGCGCCATATTTAACGTTGATACGGTTGAATTGAGCGAACACAGCACTACTCCTGCCTAGCGCGAACGGGCGGGGCCCGATAGTAAAATCAAGTTTCGCGGCTGATATCGGCCAGGTTCGGCTGAACTTGAGGGGGGAGGGGCGCGCATGTGGGGAGGACGCGCCGCTGCGGAACCGGCCACCTCCGCACGCGGCGATGGCGGCACTTAATAAAAGAGAGATTACTGCGGGCGATAAACCAAAACGCGGTTATTACTCGAATCCACAACCAGCAAGCCGTTGTTAATAAATCGTACGCTGCTGGGGCCACGCAGTGTGCGCGCCGTAGCCGCTGCGTCAGATCTGCCGTCTTGATTATCATCGTTGCCTCTATGGTGGTTGAAGTCCCCCTGACCAAGGACCACATCCGCCGGTTCGAAATTGGAGGTCGGGAAGCTGTTCCAGATCAGAACACGACTGTTTATCTGGTCGGCAATCGCGAGCTGGACACCGTTGGAGTCCACCCCCTGAGGAAGCTCCAGGGTCCGACCTGATGCGTCGCTATCACTGCTGCCGTCCTGGTCGTCATCATTTCTGGCGTTATGGATGAAGTCACCCTGGCCGAGCACCAAGTCAGCAGCCTGAAAGTTGGAGGTGGGGAAACTGCTCCAGATCAAAGCTCGATTATTACTCCTGTCCATGACCACCAGTCGATTGCCATCAGTCCACAATCCCCGCGGCGAATCAAAGGTCCGCGCCGTCGGCGCCGCGTCGACTGTGCCATCCTGATTGTCGTCGTTCTCTTTGCAATGCGTGAAGTCGCTTTGACCGAGGACCAAATCCGCGCCCTGTCCATTACTGGTTGGCAGGCTGTTCCAGATCAATACTCGATGATTGCTCGGATCCAAGACAACCAACTTACCTTCTGGCGTTATTGTCACGTCGCCAGGACCTCTTATTTCATCCTGGGCGCAGCCTAGGCTACCAGAGGTAAAATCTACCTGACCTACAACCACATCCGGTTGTGCCGAATGGTCGACTGGGACGCTGTTATAAATTAACACTCGACGATTAAACAAATCAGCAACCGCCATTTTTCCATTACCGATAGCAATACTTTCGGGACGCTTCATTCCATTGCGGTCCGAACCTTCAGCGTCAGAGGTGAAATCAGGCTGCCCGAGAACGAAAGTCGCCGTCATGTTGTTGACTCCGGGCAGGCCATTAAAACCCAGCACCCGGTTGTTACTGTTATCAACAATGAAGAGTGTGTCGTCGGCAAGCGCGCTATCCGTGGGTCGGTTTAATGTATTTGCCTCTGCAGTTCCATTCTGATTTATCTCCGAGCCAACAAAATCCGCCTGACCGATGACAATATCGGCCTCTTGGAAAGTGCTGAGTTTGACAGTGTTTTCCTGGCTGCCGTCGTTACCGCCGCCACCATTGCTGCTACCGCCTCCGCCGCCGCAAGCGGCGAGAAGAACGCTTGCAATCAGTATTGCCATGGTGCGCGCAACGGGATTGACTGTTTTGTAAAGATCTTCTTCTGAAAACCCTTTTGGCACTATCCTCATGACCACTTCCTTCTGAACATTCATTTTTTCTTAAATTTATTTTCTACTTTAAGTAGAAGCCTCTAAAAAACGTTTTCATGAGCCCCTATATCGTAGCTACCGTGCTGCGGCCGCAGCTCACCGCTGTAATCCACATCCGGGATCGGCGGACCACCCGCCATCGGACCCTGACCGTTGTCTACACCCTGGCTGGAATCATTCACCTCCAGCAGAAACGGGCTGCCGATGAACAACGGATAGGCCGAGTTTCCAGGATCCCGAATGCCGATATTGATGTTATTAAGGCCAGAAGAGGTATTGCCGCTGTGATACAGAGCGTCGAAGTCACCAAACAGGTTATTGTCGTCGTTAATCGTGGTTCCGCCAGGAATGTTGATCGCAGCCGCTGGCGTCGTGCTCGACGACGACCAGCCGATCAGAATGTTGTTAATGAAGTTCACCGGCAGTGACCCTGTCAGATCCTGATCAAAGGGACTCACTAACAGCATCGCGCAGCCATTACAGCGGAGCTCGGGAGCATCGGGATCCGGCGGTGTTGCCCACCAGCTGTTGTTGATGATGTCGATACTGGTAAAACGCTCCGTACCGCGAATTTTAACAGCGCCACCGTCAAACCCGGTTGCGCCGTGGAAAATATTGTTGCGCATCAAGAGGCTCCCCGTTTTCGCGCCACGGGTAGTGATCAGGTCCAGCGGAACGCCGCCATAGGGCGCCGTGAACTGGAACCGGTTCTGCTCCACGGCAATGTTGGCTCCAGCGTTTTTCAGATCGACATACAGACCGGCTACGGAAGTCTTGACCGTATTGCCTCGCACTATTGTCCCGGTAGCGCTGTTGCCGAGATCCTCGATAGCGATCGATGGCTCTTCTTGCGGGAATAAGGGCGGATCATCGGCGGTGATGGTGAGGTCGTTGTTAAGCATTCGCAGTCCGCTGCTGTCTTTAACCGTGACGTAGAAGCTGGCGTTAGAAACACGTTCGAACGTCGCCGTATTATCCTCGAGCAAAAGATTGTCACTGAACCCAGCCTTAATCGTTCCGGGCCTGCCCGTGAAAGAGCTGTTGCGCACGGTCACGTTGTCGGCCTTGATACTGAGCGCCGTGTCGCCCGCCGTCATGGTCAAGCCATCGAGGACAGTGCCGTCGGTGAAAATGTCCAGACGGCCCGGTAAGCGTGCTTCTCCCGGGGCAGATTCGACGGTGACGTCAGTGATACCGGCGACCCGGCTGATGCTGAATGATCCAGTGCTGCCGTCTCTCGGATCGCCCTGGGACTGCAAGGTCAAGTTTTCCAGGGCGATCCGAGCCTGATTCCTACTGCTGGACCTGGGGCTGCCGGATACGGCCTGCCTGTTGGGGTCCGCGCTGCGTATAAGTACGCCGGCACGGTTGCGGCCAATAAGCGAGAACGAGCCATCGGGTGCGGTCACGGAGGTGTACTCGGCGTACAGCCCGTCGCATATATCGATGGTGCCGCCATCGATGACCGCATAGGCCGCGGCGTGCAATGAGTGGCTGTCGGCGTTGGCGCACTGAGCCAGATCGTCATCGACGACAATAGTTGCTTTGGCGGGCGCGGTATCCACGCGCAGTTGGTAGGCGCCGAGTTCCTCGCCGTCCAGGTCCCGGAGGGCGGATATTTCGATGATGTAGGCCTCGGTACTGCCGTCACCAGGTAAACGCATACCCGTGCTATGAAGGTGGGACGCACTATCGTCGCCGTTGATATTGTCGTCGCTGACGGTGGGCCCCCCGGCCAGCGGATCGTCGTAAAAAGGGTCCGCTGCCTGGCGATAGATACTGACATACGCAGACTCGCTGTTCAGCGCACCGTTGGCGGCCGGCGACAACCGCACATAAAGACCGTCGCCCCCGGCCGCTTCGAGTTTGTAAAACTGGCGATCACCGTTGATCTGGATGTCGCCGCTGGCCGTGGCGCGGCCGGCGCTGTCCAGCGCCAATGCTGATGGCGGCTCAATCTGGGTGATCGCCGTCCGGTAAGCGTCGCTTTGAGTATTGCTGAAAATCGTCAGAATATAGGCGCCGTCGGCGGGCAGTTCGGCAATACGCTGGCTGTTGGATGAGCCCCAATCGTAGGCGATGCGATTACCGTCTATATCGTTCAGGGTCACTAAGACGTTACTGCCGGGGCGGTCGACGTTGGCCAAGCCGATCCGTGTACCGGCAGTCCCTTGGAATACGCGGTGAGTACTGCCATACGCAATAGATATGGAGCCTTCGATGTTTTCATCGAGGCTGACTTCCGGGACGTTTTCTACCATCAAGCGGTATCCGCCTGGCGCATTACTGGTGGCCTCGACGCTAACCGTGTAGTCGCCGTCATCAGGCAACTTGGCGACAAAGTCCGCCAGACCCACCTGACCGAACGTCTCCGTGCCTAGTAACTGGCCGTCGGGTCCGTGCAGTTCCAGCGTGCCGTACAACGTGGAACCGTTGCCGTTGCCCCCCTGCACCTGAACAAACTCGCCGGCTTGGCCGGTGAATGAATAGCGGTCCACCTCGCCGACCGGATCTATGGCGCCGGTGTCGTTATAGGGCAGGATAATGGCTTCCCCGCCGCCGTTATTGCCGCCGGCCGGGCCGAGCACGATGTCAATGTTGTCGCTGGCGCCGGCCGCGCCGTTGACGGTGACCGTGCCTTCCAGGGTGCCGTTGCGTGCCGTGGCGATAAGCTGGTACTCGATCCCGGCGGGTACCGGCAGTGCGCGGCTATTATTACTGTGGATATTCGTGGTCGCGCCGGAATACGGGCCGGCATCCACGGTGCTTCCGTTGATAAAGCAGGTCTCGGAGATATCCAGCTCCGGCAGGCCGCTGCTGTTGTCGACCTTACACTGGGGAACGGGTCGGTAAGTCTCGACGAAGTCGTCGCAGTTGTACCAGGAGAGGTGCCCAACGATCATCTCGAATCCCAGCCCGGTGGGAGAGTTGCTGTCGGACGCCACGGTGCCCATGCCTTCCTGTATCCACTGGCCGGAGGTTTCGTCCAATGACCACAGTGGAATGTGATCGCCGGCGGTGACGGGGCTGCCGTCACTATATTCGTCGATATAAATCGGCACGGTCAGCGTGGCTTGCTTGCCAGCGGCCAGTTGCAGCCGCTCCCCACCCTGGGTGAGATGATATTCCGCCACGCCAAAGGACAGCAGCACGCCGCTGTCGCCATTGTTATCTGCGGCCGCGAACGAGCCCGGGAAGGCATCGCGGGCGTTGACGTCGGACACATCCACCGGCGTCAGTGCGACCTCCACGCTTCCGGAAACCGGATTGCCGCTGGTATCCACAAGCGCGCCGGCGGGCAGCTCGATGGCGGTACCGTCGGTGCCGCTCACGTTGCCGCCGTTTTCGGCATTGCTCAGCGTCTGCGCGACGGCCCGTTCGGTGAGGGTGGCGGTGAACGCGGCGGCATCGCTGGCGTCGGCGGGAATGGTGGTGCGCACGAAGCGATCAGCGTAGCCGGTCTTGGTGAGCGTGAACACGAAATCGACGCCGGTGGGCATGTCGTCCAGCGTCGCTTCGCCATCGACGTCAGTGGTGGCATCGCGGTCGCCACCGACCAGATCCTGCGCGTTGATCAAGCTTACCCGCACGCCTTCGATCGGGTTGCCGTCGATATCGATGACGTTGCCCTTAATCATACCGTCGGCGGCCACCGGCTGCGGTGCGGCGTCGATGGTCAAACTCTGGCTGGCGGTATCGCGGTCGCCGTCGGCATCGGTGACGGTCAGCGCCACGGTATAGCTGCCCGCGCCGTCGTAGACGTGCGCGATCCGACTGTTGCGACCGGCGTCGCCATCGCCGAAGTCCCAGTGATAGGTCAGGTCATCGCCGGTGGAGGCGCTGGCGTTGAAGGCCAGATTGCTGCCCCCGGTATGGTCGCCGCTAACGGTGAAGTCGGCTTGCGGCGGAGTGGAGGCGGCCGTAATCGTCAATGACTGGCTGTTGGCGTCCGTGCGGCTGTCGCTGTCGGTAACCGTGAGGGTAACCGTGTAATCGTCCGCGTCGGCGAAGGCGTGCGTGGTCTGCGCGCCGGTGGCAGTATCGCCGTCGCCGAAGTCCCAGTCGTAGGCCAGCCCATCGCCGGTGGAACTGTTGGCATCAAAGCTCAGGTTGCTGCCCGCGACCTGATCGCCACTGAAGGTGAAGCTTGCCTCCGGCGGAGCCGGCGGCACATCAATGTCGGTGATCGTCAATGACTGACTGGTGGCGTCCGTGCGGCTGTCGCTGTCGGTGACCGTCAGGGTTACCGTGTAATCGTCCGCGTCGGCGAAGGCGTGCGCGGTCTGCGCGCCGGTGGCAGTATCGCCGTCGCCGAAGTCCCAGTCGTAGGCCAGCCCATCGCCGGTGGAGCTATTGGCATCAAAGGACTGGGATTCACCGGCTTTCAGGGAGCCACTGGTGGTGAACGCCGCTTCGGGATCCGGGGAAGTGGTACCGCCCGTTGTAATCGTCAGTTGCTGGCTGCTGGCGTCCGCGCGGCTGTCGCTGTCGGTAACCGTGAGGGTCACCGTGTAATCGTCAGCGGCGGTGAATGTGTGTGTCGTCTGTATCCCGGTGGCCGTGTCACCGTCGCCGAAATCCCAGGCGTAGGTCAGGCCATCACCGGTGGAGCCGGCGGCATCGAACGACTGGGATTCACCAACCTTCAGCGAGCCACTGAGAGTGAATGCCGCGACCGGGTCGGTGGCTAGCGCCGGAGCCCAAGCCGGGCGTTGTCCGTCGGTGTCGTCTGGCGGGGTCACGCTATACTGATTCCGCAGGTGGGTGCGCGCGGTGACGAGCAAATCGGGATGGTCGGTGGTGGCCTGTTTGATGTCATCGAAGGCGGCCTGGCCCGTGCCGTTGATCTGGCCATCGTTGGCAAAGTCCGTCGCCATGGCATCAATGCCGGCCTGGTCGATGCCGGCGGCCAGGGTGGCGGCGGAGAACAGCAGCAGGTTGGCGCTGTCATCCTGATGCCCGCTGCCGCCGTTATCTTGAAGCAGGTCGAGAGTGTTCGGCGGCGCGTTGGTGCCCATGATCGACGCCAGTTCATTACGCGCTTGGTCACGGGCGTCGCCGAACGCCGCCCCCGTGGCCATCAGGTGTCGGGTGCGCGCGGCGACAAAATGAGTGAAAAGATTGACGTTGGTGTCCGCATCGCCGGGCAGCGTTGTCGTGCCCTGCAGCTCGGCGTTGCCGGTAAAGTTACCCGTAAACTCGTTAAAGAAGGCCCCACTCATGGTCAACTGCGTAGGCCCGGCCCAGTCGATAGCGGGCAATGCAAAGGTGCCGTCTGTGTTGATGGTCGCCGCGACAGGAGTGCCGGCAGTGCTGCCGTCGGCTGCCAAAGCTACCGCGCCGGCACTGCCGCCGGGCTGGAAAGGCCCTTTCTGGGCGACGCCCGTGGCGGTCGTGCCATTCTGCCCGGCGCCCTGACCGTTATCTGAATGATCGTCACCGCAAGCCCCCAGGGTTAACCCGAGGACAACCATCAATACAGCGCGGCAGCTCAGGCGAACAACCTGTTCCGGCAGCGGCGCATGAGTAATGTGATTGGCGAGGCGGTGGCGAGTATTCATATTCATTCCTTAAACTCTGTCCTGGCCTACTCGGATTTTGAGGAGGCCCTCATCAGAACGAGGATAAGGTTGATTGGCACGCCGTCGCAGACCGTGAGTGAGGGGTTTTGCACACGCCATACCCCCTCGAATGAGGGGGAGAGGAGGAGGCTTGACCTTCTCTTCTGTAGGCCAAACCCAACATGGGTGTTGTTATCGAGTCATTTTGATGCATGTCACCGGTGGGCCCACGGGCCCACCGATGATAACGAGTATCAGAAACCGTTGACCGGTGCGGTCTGGCCCGCTAATGACCCCACACTGTCTTCACTGGCCGGGCTGGCCATAAGGTGCTTGAGGGAGTCCTTTTCACGTGTGTTGGCATAAAGCACTTCGTAGCGTTCATCGTTATATACCACCCGTATCAGACGGTTCGGGCCCGGAGCAGTGCGCCCCATGGCAATGCTTTCGGCAGGCTCCCCAAGACTGCCCAAAATCACACGGCCAGCCAGCGGATCATTGGCATCTATAGCAGCAATCTTCCTGTTATTGCAGGCCATGAATACCTCGCTGGGCTCCAGGCTGCTAAAGCTGCCGCCGGTATATTGCGCCTTACCGGAAGTAGACGCGCCGATCCAGGTGCAGTCTTTCAACTCCAGACGCTTGCTGCCATCCACCTTGATAGCAACAGCATAGTCGGATTGATTCGCCTCGCGGTTGTAAAAGAACCAACCTCCCTGGCTAATCGCACCCGCTGGCGTGTTAAACGCACCGTGCACCAAGCTACTACCACTACTGCTACGACCATCAAGCAATATCTCACTTTGGCCATCCAGTGAAATCGCAATCAAACGCTCATTGATCTCCCAAATAAGATGAGTGCCCGCATCCAAGAGGAAATCACCCAGCACAGCGGCTTCACCATCGAGCAACTTGCCGCCCTCGTGATAAATCTGCTGCCAGCCTATATTGCCGGCCGTTGTGTTGATCTTGAAGAGGAAGGAATGAAACTCGATATCGGAAGGATCCGTTGGTGAGCCTGTGCCGAACAGACCCCCAATCCCCCCATCACTTGCCGCCAGGTATAATGTATCGCCGCCCTTGCTGACCACTCGTCCGGCCTCATCTGGCCCGAATAGCGTCAGCCCTGTCGTTTTCAGGCTTTCACCGTCGGCATTTTTAAGCAAATGCAAGGTGCCAGGGCCACCACTGGAATTCCGCTCGTAGAACCAAAGCGTAGTAGTGACTCGCAGCGGGTTAGAGGTGTCCGCCGGAAGCGCCAAGACCACACCGCTCTCCAATGGATAACTACCGGATATGTAACTGGATGGACTATCACCGTCCTGCTCCAGGGGCACATTGCCGCCAGCGCCATCCGCATTGGGAATACAGGTGGCACTGGTCAGATCAGCGCTGGACACAAAAGCGAGGCAGTCATTTTCAGTTTGGTCAACAACCAGCCAGCCATAGGCGCTGCCCGCGCCCGCGCCTTGCGTCGCAAACAGTGGCCGCTGCACACTCAGATCCGCACCGAAATCCTTGACCGGCGTGCTTGCGTCCGCATCCATTGACGTCAGGCGGTACTGCCTGCTGGAGCTCGTGGAAGCATCGGCCGGAAAAACATACCGTGCCTGATTCGCATTCTTCAAGTTGAAGGACACTAGCTGTGGGCCGGCAATAAAGCCCAAATCAGCAGAAGAACCGCTTTCATCGCTGACCTGTTGCGGCACGCTACCGGCTGCCACCCCCACTCTCATCAGCCTGGACGGAGTACTCATAATGTTCGGAGGAGTGGGCGGCTCACCCTGGACATAAGAGACACTGGCAAGTTGGTAGTTTTCGATCTCGCCACTGCTGACATTGATGTCGGCTTGATGGAGCACCAATGGAGAAATGATATTGACGTTGGAGCTGATCCACGAGAATTCCTCGTCAATCGTTTCCGTATCCTCAGTGAGCGGATTGTAGGCCATCAACCAAGGATCCGCGGCATGTCCCAGGCCTGTTTCACCATTGTCACGGGAAGCATCAACATAAAACAGGCGATGCTGCTGGTTGGCATCACCGGTGAGTCCGTCGCTTTCCGTCAAGCTGGTCGTGGTCGGAGTATCGTCGGTGGCATTAGGGCCGGCTGACCCACCGCCACCCGGGTTACCGCCACCCCCGCCGCCGCCGCAAGCGGCGAGCCCCAGTGCCGCGAAAACGGCAACCAACAACATGGGCAGCCCCCAAAAGGTAGCAGCTCGCGCCTGACGGCCCTCACATTCGTCTGAACCAGACATTCCATTCTCCCATTACAGTTCCTTGTTACGGCTTTAATGTTCCACAAGCCATGCACCAGTCGATTGTTCAACACAGCAGATAAGGAAACCCGCTATAGTGTTATGGTTATGGTGGTAACCGGCATGAAAACTGTAAATGCCTCAAGTGAGGGGGATAGGTAGATAATTTTTTTTTAAAAAATCAGGTTCCTGACACAGAGTTTTCGGGTAGGAACAGAACACGCTTCAGCCCACGCGCAACAAACCCTAAGAAGCCGATTAATAACCCTTACATGCTCAGTCTTTCAGGCCGGAGGGCAAGACCTGAAGAGCAAAATTATTCAGAGGATCTCTAAAGAAATCGTCGCCGGGCTCGCCATTGGCCGCGCCATTGGTCCTCGCCACAGTAGCGCCAATGCGCGGTAAACGCATCGCGCGCGGCGGATTTGAACTCGATTCGGATCGGCCCCCAATGCTTGCTGCCGGCTTTCTTGCTATCACAGACACGCCCCGAATTGTTTTCGACCCAGTAGCCCTCGAACACGGTGTCGCTGTTGAACTCGCCCAGTAAAACCCCGCCGTCGGACGTATATTCGCCCTGCAACTTCCCATCAACACGGCGCATCTCAACGGTGCCGAGGTGGTCAGCCGCCCAAAGGCCCAGAATATCAACGCTGGCAACAGCTTTGCCGGCATCGTCGCGCGGCGCTCGTACGGTAAGTTCGACACGCCGATTTTTGGCGCGGCCCTCGGCGGTTGTGTTACTCACCACCGGCTGACTTTCGCCATGGGCCTCTATCGAGACGCGTTGCGCATCGAAGCCGGCCTGTTCGAGCAGATAGTCGGCCACGGCCCGCGCGCGCTTTTTTGAGAGCCGCTTATTGCCGTCGGTGTCGCCGACGGCGTCTGTATGACCAGCCACCACGACCGATGCCATGCTGCGATCGCCGATGTCGGCGAGCGCGGACTCGATGGCTTCGAATGCCGCGATTTTGAGTGCGTAAGCACCGCTGTCGAACAGCACCGAGCTGTCCAGGGCGATGTGCTGCGCCGACCCGATAGCAGCCACGGCGTCAATGTCCGCGCCAGGCGTTCGACCGCCGCAGGAATTTTTCAGATCCACAAGGCGGACATAACGGAAACTGGTCGCGCTGCTAACGTAGGGCGCGAGGTCGATCTCGGATTGGCCACCGGAAATGCGCCCGACCCGAACCCACCGCTCGCCGTCGCTGGAGACCGCCAGGCCCGTTGGCTCGACATCTGGCCCGACTTCGAAGACGTAGAGGTCCGGCCCGGCGACATCAATCAGCGCATTGTTTTCGAACTTCAGTATCAATTCGCCGGCGCAGCCCAGCGACACGTAGCCAGCTTTATCATGCTTGCCGAAATCCGGAGTTCCGAGAGCAGCCTCAGCCTCCGTTACCGAGGCACGCGGCGCGGGATCGCCAGGGGCATAGCGCCCTACCGCGTCGGCGAATGAGAGGTCACCCAGCGGCAACGTCACTTCGCCGCCATGTCCGTCGGGATACGTCGCCGGTGCCGCTGCCGTGGATTGCACGGTAACGAGCAGGGCAACGCCCAAGGCCCATACAACGATATTATTCAGTCCATACATAAGCGTCGCTCTACGATTACCTCAGCACCCGAGGCGCAGCCGCGGGAAACGGGCCATTGAAGGGGTAGCCATCGGATCATCCTTCCGGCAGTTGCCTGCCCGCGATCAAACACAACTTTTCCCGCGGTATCTGGCGAGAGGCACCCATCACGAAAGTGCGGGTTACATTCTTGCACTTACCGGGAAGCGGCTCTTTGCCAAGATTCGCCATACAGCGTGTTTCAAAACGCCCGGCCAGCGCGGTGCACTTTGGGCCGACCTCAGCCTTTGGGCGCATGCTGTCGGCGTTCTTATCACGGTCCTCGCGCAACTTGTCGATGTAAGTCGAGCATAACGAACCGGCCGCGGACTGATTGGCGTCGCCGACATCGAATAGGTTACCGCTAGCCTGATCCATGGCCGTGTCGATCGCGCCAAGATAGGTGTTGCAGGACACGTCCAGACCGCGGCGGATCATGTCCATGCAGGTGGCACGAGTCTCTGTCACCAGGGTGTCGCAACTCGCCTGCCTGGCCTCGCTATCCGGGCCGCAAGCGGCGATCGAGAATAGCAGAGAGACACAGAGAGTCCGCCTTGCTTGAGTCAGAATCATCGCCATGATTTTCTCTCTTGAATCGGGAATTTCACCGCCCGCCCATGCCGCCCATCAGGCTTTGCATGTCCATGGGTTTGGCGGGTAACGCGAACGTGGAGGCGGGTGGTTCGGCGCTGCGGATAGAGTCAACGCGAAACTGGTCGCCCATGCGCAACAGACCGCGATTCTTTCCCGGCAGGGCGCCCTGAAAGGCACGGGGCATATCCTCACCGACCATGCCGGCCATCACACCGATATAAACGCGCGTCATTTCTACCACCAGGGGGTCATCGGTGAGCACGGCGTTGCCTGATTGGCGGCTGCCAGCGCCGTCTGTCCAGTTCATGTGATAAGCGCGGCCCTTGATACCGGCGACGGTTTCGGTGGCGCCGGTGGCTTCAACCGAATCGACGTTGCCGAACGGATTTTCTGTGCCGGATTTTCCCATGGATTGCATCAGCTTCCTCATCACCGACATGTCCATGACCTGCGCCTCACCGCCGCTCTGACTCACCGAGTACACCTTGCCTTCGCGCATCAGGAGGTAACTACTCTGATCGTCAAAATCCATGCGCACCGTCTCCGCGTCACGCCACGTCACGGTGGCCGTACTCGTCTTCCCACTCATGGACTGGCCCGCGGCCGACACCGGGGCGCGGTCCATCACCAGTGAGGCCTTGCCGCCCGCAAGGGCGGCGCACGGCAGGAGCAACGCCACCATCATCGCGCGCCTCAGCCGAGACAGGTTCAACTGTAAGAGCCGCTTATTCATACCACTGTCCTTTCTTCAATAATTGCGCCCGCGCGCTTTGGAAAAATTACCGTGGCTCGCCAGCCGCGCGCTGATGGGCTGGCGAGCCGGGTTGCGCGATTATTCGGCGGAAAATCGGTTTGTATAGATACGGCCGGCGTCTTCCCATACGGTGATGGGGCTCCCGCCCCAGTGAGAACCGACAACAGGCTGCGCTGCGTCGCCGCCACCGCCAGACTCTATCCGTTTGGGTGAGTCCCAAGATTCCGTCACCGCCGCGTACCGGATACTGAAAATGTTTCTAGCGGTTTCTTCTTTTTTAACCCAAACCAGCGTCGCATTTCCGTCTTCATCAAAGACGATGTCGTTCAGCCCCGTTGCTGCGTAGTCAGCGATTTCCTGTGCGCCGCTCCATTCAGCCTCGTCAGACCGGTAGTAAGTCACATACATCTTACCCCCTTCGAACGCAACCATCGCATTACCTTGCAGGTCGACAGCAACGCTAGGGAATCTGCCTATACTATCGGCTCGCGCGCCCATGATCCGAGTGCTACCACTCCAGGCCCCGCTATCCGCATCATAATGGCTGACATATAAATGAGAGAAAAAGTCATCACCCGTGCGCGACCAAGCCGCAAAAGCATTGCCCTGGTTATCAAAGACGATTTTCGGTTTCCTGGCCTCACCGGTTAAGCTATGCGTTTCGAGGCTGTTCGTGCTAACCCAATCGCGGGCATCCGCGTCATAGCGGGTTGCGTAAACCCGATTTTCCAACTCGGGAAGAGATGGTTCGTCACTGTTTACCCAAAGTAAAATAGCGTTGCCGCGGTTGTCCGCAGCGAAGTCTGTAATGGCTAAACTGGTGTCCTGAATATCCAGATCAGGGCCAGATCGGGCGCCTGTCCACTGAGCATTAGGCGCCCAGTAGTTATTACTGGCCAGGACCGTCGTGCCGGCATCGCCCTCAAGCCACACCGCCCTGGCGCTGCTATTACCACTAAACTTCACTTGCAGAAAGGTACGGTCATTAACCGGATCACTCCCACTGATTTTCTCAACAGCGCTCCAGCCACTTTCATCCGCTGCTGATCCGGCCTCCCAGGCCCGAGCGTATACGGCATCATCCTGGACCCACACCACGATCGCATTACCGGCAAGATCAACAGCGACTCGAGGCTTACTGACACTGCTTGTTTCATCGCTATTCAGCGGTAATGTTTGCGGCTCCCAATCGCCATCCTCCGCATTATAGTAGCGCCCAATCAGGTTGAAGTTCCCTGTCAGACTGTCCTCTTTTAGCCACATAGCCCAGCCATTATCATCGTAATCAACAGCAATATCGGGTTGCTTGGCAGTGGCGGTGCCGCTGTCAATTAAGCCGGCCTGTTCCCAGTCACCATCCCGGGTGACGAAACTCCAAGGAAACGCCTCGCTCAATGGGCTGCCGCTGCTATCGGAGAAATCCGGAGTCATCGTCACCGTATACTCTGAAAGAATGTCCAGAGGCTCGTCAGGCTGAATGTTCACACTGCTCGCGGTATCGATGCGGGTGCTAACGGGCACGTTGGTTGGCCTGATGCCATTGTTCTTTGTCAGCTCAATGCTATCGATACTGCTTGCCAGAAGGTCTTTATTGAAACTTGCGGTCAGCGCGGCATCGGGTTCGACGCCGGACTCACCATCGGCCGGTGTCACCGCGGTGACCGAAAATCCCGAAGACGAATCCTCGTCAGCCTCGCCGCCACCGCCGCTACTGCCACCGCCACCACAGGCCGCCAACGAGATCGCCAACACCAGCGCCGTCACACCCAGAGAACAGTGTTTAATTGTCGCCATTGAAGCGCTCTCTGTTTTGAGACGCTCGTTATTTCTCAGACCCTTCATGAGGACTCCCTTGTAGCTCCATCCGCCTTGCCGAACGCTCTCTAAAATTAAAAGGTAAACAAGGCCCCTGATTTTTGAATTGATATGGAATCATTCCAGCGGTTTCCTTTTCGGTACCACTGAAGCGCACTCCGACGTTGCTTCTTTTCTGGCTTCGCCCGGCAACGAACGGAGATCCATGATCACTAGAATAAAGCGGGTTCCGGCGCTATCGCAGACCGTAAGTGAGGGGTTTTTGGGACGCACCAGCCCCCTCGAACGGGGGGCTGAATGTTTACTCCGGCTTATCGAAGGCTCGGCAAGGAAAGCGCCAGACTCAGTACAGGTAAACAGCGCCAGCATCGTCCGCACTGTTATCGCTCTGATCACCATTGACACCGGCAGCTCTACTGCTCTCTCCAAAAGCCCCGGCAGCCAAAGTGTTACCATCGGCGGCTAGTGCGACGCTGACCCCGAAGTAATCATTTACATCCGTGTTGGAACTCTTGACGTAGGCCTGTTGCTTCCAAGTGGTACCAGCGTTACGAGCGAAAACGTAAGCAGAACCTGTTCGCCCGAGAGAGAAACCCACACTGTCATCATGTTCATCACCACCGATGCCAGTAGCCTTACCCTCTTCGAGATACGCCCCCACCGCTAATATGTTACCGTCGCCAGCCAGCGCAATGCTGGTCCCGAATGCGTCACCGCTCTCTGCGTTGGAGGCCTTGATGTACGCTTCTTGCATCCAGGTGCTCCCGCTACGCTTAAAGACGTAAGCAGCACCCGCTCTGTCTGCACTGTTGTCATCCTCATCACCACCAACGCCGGTAGCTTGGCTGCCTTCCTGATAAGCTCCGACGGCCAAGGTGTTGCCGTCATCGGCTAGCGAGACGCCGGACCCGAAGATGTCTCCCGCTTCGGCATTAGACGCCTTTATATAAGCTTGCTGAGCCCAGGTCGCACCGGTACGGGCAAAGATATAGACAGCACCGGATTTAGCCGCGCTGTTGTTGCTTTCATCACCGCCAATACCTTTGGCACTGCTACTCTCTGAAGTGGATCCGACAGCCAGGGTATTGCCGTCTCTGGCAAGCGCGGTACTGTAGCCAAAGTGATCATCGGCCTCTGCATTGGAGGCCTTAATGTAAGTCTGCTGCGCCCAGCCGGTGGCGGTTCGAGTGAAAATGTAAACAGCGCCCGCCCCATCCTCACTATTATCGCTCTCATCACCGCCAATAGTGGTAGCGTTACTGTCGTCATAGCCAGCAACGGCCAAAGTATTGCCTTCGTTGGCCAAGGAGACACTCTGTCCGAACCGATCACCGGCCTCTGTATTAGAGGCCTTGATGTAAGCCTGTTGTGTCCAGTGGGTACCTGTGCGGGTGAAAACATAAACAGCGCCTGCCCCGGCCTCGCTGTTATCGTTCTGATCACCATCAATCCCTCTGGCATTGCTGCTCTCAGTAATCGCGCCCACTGCCAGGGTGTTGCCATCACGCGCAAGCGCAAGTCTTGCTCCAAATTCATCACCTGCTTCGGCGTTGGACGCCTTGAGATAGGCTTGCTGTGTCCAGACGCCGGTAATCGGGTCTCGGTTGAACACATACACCGCGCCAGCTTCGGCCTCGCTGTTGTCAGCCTCATCACCATCAACACCGGTTGCCTTACTCGCCTCCGCTCTCGCCCCAACGACCAGAGTGTTACCATCCGCTGATAGCGCAACACTACCTCCAAAGCGGTCATCGCTATCGGTGTTGGAGGCCTTAACGTAGCCAATCATGCGGTCAACAACGACGGAGATGAGATTAATGCTGGTACTGGCACCCATTTCCGCACCCAGATCATCGTAAGCAACGATACGATAGCGGCCGTTGTTGAAGTCGGTGAGATGCAACGGCAAAGAGATCACAACGCTGGATTGGCTGCCCGCGATCTCGTCCTGGTTATCAATCGTACCGTCGCCGTTGAGATCAACCTGGGTGAAACCGGAGTTGCCATCCGGGTTCACTTCGACGGTGTAGTGATCAGGCATGCCGTCGTCGAAGACCCAGTTCAACTGGATATGCTTAGGCTCAGAGCCGACCGTAACTGACGCGGCGGTAAAAGGCCCTCTTTCACCACTGCCGCCACCTCCATTTCCAATACCGTTTCCACCACCTCCACCGCAGGCCGCCAACCCCAGCGCGAAAAAGCCAGCCAGTAGGATACGGTGTACCACCCGATGCCAACACGCTGGCGATGCCGGGTTCATACGGTTATTTTCCGTTCGGCGGCAGCTATTCATGACCATCCCTCAACCCTGTTGATAACTCTTCGAACCATAGTGGCCCTTCTCGTAACCACCAAGATAGCGGCAACTCGAGTGCTATCGCAGACCGTGATTGAGGGGTTGTGCGCATGCCACACCCCCTCGAATGAGGGGGCTGGTTAGCTTTGTTAGCTCGGAGTAGGCTGGAGAAACGACAACGCCGGGGCGGGGGTGAAAAGTGAAAATGGGGCTGATCCTGGAGGATCATGATGGCGCACAACGCTGGTTGCGTCAGGTGTTACAGGAAGTCTTTCCGGCCATGACCGTGAGCACGGCGACGGGCTTGTCGGCGGCAAACGAGAAACTTGAGCATTTGAGGGCCGCCGGCATAACGCTGGATTTGGCGTTAGTGGATTTAAGCTTGCCGGACGGTACCGGCATTGATTTCATTCGCGAGCTGCGTCGGCGGGAGCCGGATTGTCTGAGCGTGGTGATCACCATTCACGATGACGACCGGCATGTGTTTCGCGCACTGCGCGCCGGTGCGGCCGGCTACCTTCTTAAGCAGCAGTCGCAGCAGGAACTGGCCGGGCGCCTGAGCGGTATCGTCAATGGCGAGCCACCATTATCTCCGGCCATTGCTCATCGTGTTCTGGCAACGTTTTCACAGAGCCAGGAAGAACAGTGGGACCCGATGACGCCCAGGGAAGAAGAAGTTCTGGAATTGATCGCGAAAGGCTTCACGCTTTCCAAGGTGGCGGAGAGTCTGAGTGTCAGCCGCCATACGATCGCCGGTCATGTAAAAAACATCTATCGCAAACTGGAGATTTCATCTCGCGCGGAAGCGACCCAACAAGCCATTCGGCTGGGCATGATTTAACAACACCGCTAAAGCGGCAACGGCAAGCTCACCTCAAGCCGACTGCCGCTGGGATGATTACGCCGCCAGACCGCCTTACCGCCGAGATCGCCAGTTCGCGTATGAATAGTCCGTGTCCCATGCCCCGCCCGCCATTCCGACGGATCCTCGGCAACACCATTGTCAGCAATCGCGATAATCAGTGTATTACGTTCCATCCGCCATTCCACATCCACCTCATCGGCTTCCGCGTGCCGTATCACGTTAGTCACGGCCTCACGCAGAGTGCGCATGATATTGGCCACCGCCCGCGCCGACACCATCTCGCTGTTGGGCAAATCGGCGATGAGGCGCCATCTCAACGACGCTTTGGCCTCGTTGAGACGTGTTCTGGCCTCCCCTTCACAGGTCGTTATAAGGTGTCCGAGTCTGACCGAGTCCCCGGATGTGGCGTCCACCAAACCACGTAAGTCCTCAATGGCGGCCAACGCGATATCACGACAAATGGGCGTATCGGAGACGTATACCAGGTCGAGCAGACGAGCACCAAGATCATCGTGCAAATCACGCATTATCCGACTACGCTCCATGTCGGCGCCCACCTGTCGGGCGCGCAGGCCCTGCAAAGCTTTACGAGTCAAATCATGAAGCAATCCGGCCATCCGCGAGTCTTGCGGCGAAAACAGCCGCCCACCGCCGCCCGGAAATTCCAGCATTTGCGGTTTGTCGTCGGCCCCAAATGCCGGCACCAACATGCGTACGCCATCGTCCGATATCACTGGCGCCTCTACCGGATCCTCATGATCCTTTATCTGTAACGGCTTAAATGTATGGCTCAATAGGTAGGGCCAGGTCGCGACAATCTGCCGCTCTGATGTCGCGGCGAATAACGTATCCACCAGTTCTCTCAAAGCATTATCTTGTGAGGTACTAAAACGCTGGCCAATTTTTTCCCAAAGAAGCTGGCGTAACGGGAAATACAGCCAACCGGACAATGCCAGCGAAACGGCCAGTGCGGAGCTGCTCGTCATATTGACAAAAAATACGAGCGTCAGATCAAACGCCACCACTATCAGGCCGGCGGCAAACCAAAGCCATGTTTTGAACCACCAGCGCTCGATATCAAATAACCGGTAGCGCAACAAGCCCGCGGCCAACCCGAGGTAAACCATCAAAAAACCGGCATAACCTATTACCACGGGCACAATCGGGGAGTAGCCAAAAACAGGCGGAATAGTGACCAGCCCGATCAACATAACGGTGCCAGAGAAAATCGCCAGAAGGCACCACTTCAAAGCAGCCCGATCGGTAGGGTGACCGCGACTGGCACGCCACTGCAGAGCGGCGAATATAAGCCCCACCAGATAACTGACGAAAATCGGCAGATATATGGTTACCCTCGCGCCGCCACCAACCTCGAAAAAAGTCAGTATCCAGCAGCTCCCCGCGGCCACGAACAGCAGTACTGGCACCAGCACCGGCAACCGCGTCAACCGCCGGGGGTAAACCCAAAACAGCGAAACCAGTGACGCACAGATGATCAACGACCCGGCGTGATTCAGCGCCGACAGCACCTGAAAAAGCTGGCCGTCAATAACCAAATCACGACTGCTGTATATACCTAACGGCAAGCCATTGAGCAGCACGCCAACACCGGATAACGCAAAAAATCGGGCGGCGGTCTGCTCCGGTCTGACCACCCAGATCCCCAGGGCGATGAAAAACGAGATCAACGCATACCCTGCCTGTAAAGAAAAATTACCAATCAGGAAGGTTAACGGCGGCGAACCGGTGCGCAAGGAAACCTCTTCGCCGTCGGAGGTAATCATTACCGGGGAATTATTAACTATCCGTGCCAGCGTATTTTGCTCGTTAATGAACCTTGTTAGATTTTCTTGGGATAACGTGTCTGGCTCATCCAGCAATAGATTGGCGTTCAATGCCAATGTTCGTCCGTGGGCATCATGGATCGATACAAGCGTCTGCCCGGGAACAAGCCGATCACGATTAGGCGAGGCGGGGTCCACTTTGACGACCGTCAGGCCAAGCCCGTCCGGTGCCGCTGCGAGACGAACACCAAACCAAGGCACGCTGAGTGCAATATAGGCCGCCAGGCACGAGCACAAGACAGCGACAGTGACACTGCCCAACAATGTGGTTCTTGGTGCGAAACGCCGACCGCCGCTGTGAGCCGGCATACTGCTTTGCGCAAAAAACGACATCCCCTTCCCTTCCTTGCCCTGGCCAAAGAGCGCCTACGAACACGCTTCTCGTAAAAAAACCGATTGGTCGCCACCGTTCGGTCATTAAACAAGCAAACTATCGTTGGTCTCGGCGGTATAAACAACACCGATACGCCGATCCCATGATGCCTCCACCTTCCATAATCTTGCCCTTTCCGTTAGCTTAGGCGCCAATCAAGAGCCTTCTGCCGGGGCACAGCGCCAAGCTGGGCTAAAGGCCCCACATACACGGATTGCGGTCGGAGTTTATGAGCCAATACATCTTCACAATGGACAAAGTGGGCAAAGTCGTCCCACCCAAGAAACAGATCCTCAAGGACATTTCACTGTCCTTCTTTCCGGGTGCCAAAATCGGCGTGCTGGGCCTTAATGGCTCGGGCAAATCCACGCTGCTGCGCATCATGGCCGGCATCGACAAGGATTACCTGGGCGAGGCGCGCCCGCAGCCGGGCATCAATATTGGCTATCTGCCCCAGGAGCCGGAGCTGGACCCGGCCAAGAACGTGCGTGAAATCGTCGAAGAATCGCTGGCGGAGATCCGCGGCGCCCAGGAGCGCCTGGAAGAGGTCTACGCCGCCTACGCCGAAGAAGACGCGGACTTCGAGAAGCTGGCCGAAGAGCAGGCCAGGCTGGAAGGCATTATCGAGGCCACCGACGCCCACAATATTGAACGCCGCCTGGATATCGCCGCCGACGCCCTGCGCCTGCCGCCCTGGGACGCCAACGTGGAGCACCTGTCCGGGGGCGAACGCCGCCGGGTCGCCTTATGCCGGTTGCTGATGAGCGCTCCGGACATGCTGCTGCTGGATGAGCCCACCAACCACCTGGACGCGGAGTCGGTGGCCTGGCTTGAACGTTTCCTGCACGAGTTCAGCGGCACTGTGGTGGCGGTGACCCACGACCGCTATTTTCTGGACAACTCCTGCGAGTGGATTCTGGAACTGGACCGCGGGCAGGGCATTCCCTGGAAAGGCAACTATTCCTCCTGGCTGGAACAGAAAGAGCAGCGCCTGGAACAGGAAGAGAAGAAAGAAAGCGCCCACCGCAAGACGGTGGAAAAAGAGCTGGAATGGGTGCGCCAGAACCCCAAGGGCCGCCGCGCCAAGAACAAGGCCCGGGTGAGCGCCTTCGAGGAGCTGGCCAGCCAGGACTTCCAAAAACGCAACGAGACCCAGGAGCTGTACATTCCGCCGGGCGAGCGCCTGGGCGAGAAGGTGTTCGAGATCAATGGCGTGTCCAAGCAGTTCGACGGCAAGCTGCTCTACGAAGACCTGAGCTTCTCGGTACCGCGCGGTGCCATTGTCGGCATTATCGGCCCCAACGGGGCGGGTAAAACCACCCTGTTCCGCATGTTCGCCGGCGAAGAAACACCGGATGCCGGCGACATCGAAACCGGTGACACCGTCGATCTCGCTTATGTGGACCAGAGCCGCGAAGACCTGGACGCCAAGAAAACCGTTTGGGAAGAAGTCTCCGACGGCAACGATATTCTGCGCATCGGCAACTACGAAGTCCCCAGCAGGGCCTATCTGGGCCGTTTCAACTTCAAGGGCGGCGATCAGCAAAAACGGGTGGGCGACCTGTCCGGCGGGGAGCGCAACCGCCTGCACCTGGCCAAGCTGCTTAAGCAGGGCGCCAACGTGTTGCTGCTGGATGAGCCCACCAACGACCTGGATGTGGAAACCCTGCGCGCTTTGGAAGAAGCACTGCTGGCGTTCCCCGGCTGCGCGGTAGTGATTTCGCACGACCGCTGGTTCCTGGATCGGGTGGCCACCCACATCCTGGCTTTCGAAGGCGATGCTCAGGTGGAATGGTTCGAAGGTTCTTATACCGAGTTCGAAGAACACCGCCGCAAACAACTCGGCGACGTTGCACTGCAACCCAAGCGTATGAAGTACAAACGTATCGAGGTATAACAAGAGCGGCGGACGACCCATGGCGAATCCGGATCTGGAAACCCCTGAGTTCATTGACCGCCTGCGGGCGGGCGATCGGGCCGCGTTTGCTCTGGTGGTGAAGCATTACCACCCGCGCCTGCTGGGCGCGGCGCGCACGCTGCTGCAGCCGGCGGACGCGGAAGAAGCGGTTCAGGACGCCTGGATCGCCGCCCACCGCGCTTTGCCCAAATTCGAGAGCCGCAGTGCTCTGCTCACCTGGCTGACCCGCATCGTCATCAACCAGGCGCGCATGAAATTGCGCAAAGCCGGCCGGGAAATCCAATTCGACCCCACCGAAGACGGCGGCGCCGATGCGCTGGCCCATCGCTTCAGCGCCGGCGGCCATTGGCAGGAACCCCCTCGGACCTGGGCACTGAGCGGCCCGGACGCCCTGCTCACCCGCGACGAGCTGCAGCACTGTCTGGAAGCGCACATCAAGGCGATGCCGGACAATCAGCGGCTGGCCCTGCAACTGCGCGACATTCAAGGTCTGGACTTCGACGCCATCTGTAACATCCTGGACGTTAGTGCATCCAATGTTCGCGTATTGCTGCACCGGGCCCGTGCCCGGCTGTTTGAGATGGTGGACCACTTCCAGGAGACCGGCGAATGTTGAAATGCCAGCACGTGGAACAGCGCGCCGATGCTCTGGTGGATGGCGAACGCCTGCCACTGGGGGAGCGGCTGGCACTACGGATGCATCTGATCATTTGCCGGCACTGTCGGCGCTATGTGCGGCAATTGCACGCCCTGGTGCGGAAATTGCGCGGCGCCGATAGCGTGCTGCCGGACGATGAGGCCGAAAAGATAGTAAAGCGGACTCTCGACGACCAGGAACGCTAGTGGGCGGACGGCGGGTCGATGCCGGCCACGGCCAGAAAACCCGCCAGCATGTCGTCGGCCAACTCGAAACGCTGCGCCCGGCTCAGCCCCGGTCGCTGTAGAATCACTCTTAAGCCCATGATCTGACTTTGCAGGTGACGCGCCAGGCGTGGGCAATCCAAGCCCGGGGGCAGCTCGCCCCGGTCCATGGCGACTTCCAGCATCACCGCGAAACGCGCCTCGGCGTCACTCAAAAAGGCTTCCGCGTGACGCAGAACGACCGGCTCCGTATCAGCGGCTTCCAGCAAGGATTTAACCATCAGGCAGGCGCGACCGGCGCCGACCGCCGGGCCCTGCCTCCGCCCGTCCGCCAAAGCATGAAAATAATCCTGCATGCCATGCGCCAATGACGGCGCCTGCGTCCAGGCGGTCATCTCGTCGCCCATTCCCCGCGCATACAAATCCAGCGCTTCCATGAACAGCCCCTCCTTACTGCCGAAAGCAGCGTAAATGCTGCCCGGCCGCATATCCAGGCTGCTCTCCAGGTCTTTCAAGGAGGTGCCCTGATACCCCCGGTTCCAGAACACCTCCATGGCGCGGTTCAAGGATTCGGAGCGGCTGTAGCGGGAACGGCGTGACATAGAACTCACGGAGAAGAAAAAGATGACAGGATTTTAACTTGAGTGATCACTCAATAACAGTTATTGTGCCCTCAACGTATTCATTCAGCAACTTTTCAGGAGATCCCATGACGGACTTCCAACTGCACGATGAACAGACCGCGCCGGAAGAGGCAGGCCCGCTACTGGAAGGCTCCAAGAAGTCGTTTGGCATGATTCCCAATCTGCACGCCGTGATGGCGGAAGCACCGGGGCTGCTGGAAGGCTACCAAACGTTGCACCGTCTGTTTTCTGAATCCAGTTTCAACGCCGATGAGATCACCGTGGTCTGGCAGACCATCAATGTTGAGAACGCTTGCCACTACTGCGTGCCCGCCCACACCGGCATCGCGAAATCGATGAAGGTGTCCGACGAGATCATCGACGCGCTACGCGATGAAAAAGCACTGCCTGATGACAAACTGGAAGCGCTGCGTACGTTTACTCTGAAAGTGATGCGCCAGCACGGCAATCTGAAACAGCAAGACGTGGACGACTTTTTCGCCGCCGGTTACCAACAGCGGCATGTCCTGGAAGTGATCCTTGGTCTCGCCCAAAAAGTAATGAGCAACTACACCAACCACTTGGCGGAAACGCCGGTGGACAAACCGTTCGAGAAGTTCGCCTGGAGCAAGAAAGGCTGAGCTCACCGAAAATCGTCCCCTTATTGCCCCGCTTTCGCCATTTGCGGGGCTTTTTTTTTGGTTCATCGCGCTGTGGCGGGAAGGTCTATCCAGCCGGGGTCGCGTGTCTGTGTTAGGCCCTTCCGGGACCCTGTTTGACAGGACGTCAAACGGGGAGCCTCCAGGGATGGATTCACGGCGTTCCCGGAAGGCCCCGGCACTGCCGCTCGCCCTCGATGGAGAAACGGACCTTCCCGCTAAAGCGC
>Ga0206123_10001127_pt1 | contig 25597 bp, 23 predicted proteins | sample Helgoland_Spring_2_FD_160086 | JGI IMG/M metagenome (GOLD analysis project Ga0206123, IMG submission 160086) | Pelagic subsurface seawater microbial communities from Kabeltonne, Helgoland, North Sea - Helgoland_Spring_Bloom_20160316_1 | ecosystem: Environmental > Aquatic > Marine > Epipelagic ...
TGATCAGGATGAGATTTTAAACCAGGGTAAAAAACTGATTTAACTTTACCAACAGTTGTAAGATATTCTGCAATATGAATAGCATTTTGATTTTGTTTATTGACTCTTAAGGATAAAGTCTTTATACTTCTCTCTAAAAGCCAAACTGTATATTCGCTTAAATTTCCACCGTAATTAATTGAAGATTCAACTATCTTATTAACATTTGCTTCACTTGATGCTAAAGCACCTGCTAATATATCGCTGTGTCCACCCAGATATTTTGTTGCACTATGTAGAACAATATCAATTCCAAAATCTGCTGGGTTTTGATTAATTGGACTAGAAAATGTGTTATCAATTATAGAAATTAAATTGTATTTACTCGAAAGGTTTGAAATAGCATTTAAATCAATAATTTTTAAAAGAGGATTACTTGGAGATTCAACAAAAATTATTTTAGTATTATCTTTAATTTTATCCTCATAATCATCAATCAAAAAACTATCTACAAGACTATACTCTATATTAAACTTCTTAAATTCTTTTATAACCAAGTTTAATGTTCCTCCATAAATTGAAGACTGAAATATTACATGGTCACCAGTTTTTATAAAACTAAATAAAGACGTATAAATTGCAGCTATACCAGAGCTAAACAATAAAGCCGAGTCACAATTTTCAAGATCAGCTATTTTTTTTGATAGAGCTATTTGATTTGGAGTGTTAAAATACCTTGGATATTTATCATCTTCGACGTCAATAAAATCATAGGCAGTTGAGGGAAAAAGTGGAGAAGTTGCACCTTTAAAGTGATCATCAATTAAATCTCCTGAATGAACACATTTGGTACTTGATCCATTTTTATTTTTCATTTATTAAGTTTTAATCCACTGGATAACAGAGGGATCATCTGGTTTTGTCCTAGGTGAAATTATTTTCTCAAGGTAACCATTTTCATTAATTAAATATTTTTGAAAATTCCATTTAACTGATGAATCTTTATAACCATTTTTGTTCTTGCTAGTTAAGAACTTATATAATGGATGCATGTCAGACCCTTTAACAGAAATTTTTTCCATCATTGGAAAAGACACACCATAATTTTTTAAGCAAAATGCTGCTATTTCATCATTTGAACCTGGTTCTTGCCATAAAAAATTATTAGCAGGAAAGCCTACGATTACAAAATTATCTGATTTGTATTCTTTATACATTTTTTCAAGAATTTCATATTGATATGTCAATCCACACTTCGAAGCTGTATTAACAACCATAACTTTTTTCCCTTTTAAACTAGACATACTGAATGTATTTCCATCTAAATCAGTTAGTTTAAACTGGTGAATACTTTCTTTTATAGAGCTAGAGGAAGGTTCTTGTGAGTTACAAGAGAAGGTAAAGAATCCCATAAATAAAAAAATTATATTTTTCATGTTTAATTAAATCGCAAAACTCATGCCACAATGAAATCATACAATTTCTGCAGATAACCCAGCTTGTAATAATTTAGTACACATTGGTTTTAAGTCAGAGTAAGATCCTGATTTAACACTACATTTTCCTTTATAATGTACAATTAATGAACATTGTTCAGCTTGTTCTAAAGTATGATCGCAAACACTGATTAATGTGTTTATAACATGATCAAACGTATTCACATCATCATTATAAAGAATGATTTCATTTTCATGCATTAAATCAGTCTCAGAAAGATGTTTTTCAGAAATTTTTTCTTTAGTTCCCAACACTCTCTAATTTACAAAATAAATAATTTAGTTATTGGCTTTTATTATTTGAATAAAATCGTTTGAGTTTAAAGCTGCTCCTCCAATAAGTCCGCCATCTACATCTTTTTTATTAAAAATTTCAACTGCATTAGATGGTTTTACACTTCCTCCATAAATTATAGAGAGATCGTTAGCTATTTTATGGCTAAACTTTTCTAAAATATAATTTCTAACAAATTCATGTATTTCCTGGGCTTGATCAGCAGATGCTGTTTCTCCTGTTCCAATAGCCCATACTGGTTCATAAGCCAAAACAATTTTTTGCCAAGACTTTGCATCCAATTTCATCACTGTATTATCTAATTGACTTTTAACAACATCAAAATGAGAATTAGATTTTCTGTCTTTTAATTCTTCACCAAAACAAAATATAATATTCAAATTGCTCTGTAGAGCTAAATTGATTTTTTTTAATAGTAACTCGTCGTTTTCGTGATAGTATGCTCTTCGTTCAGAATGACCAATTAAAGTGGAGTAAACTCCAACACTTTTTAACATATCCGTTGAAACCTCGCCTGTATAAGCTCCAGATTTATTATCATTAATATTTTGAGCCACAACCTCAATGTTAACATCTTTTAATTTATCAACTGCAGTTTTTAAAAATGGAAAAGATGGAGAAATCATAATTTTCACATCTGTTCTACCAATATTTTGTTTTAGATCGTTAATTAAATTAATTGTTTCATTTAAACTGTTATTCATTTTCCAGTTTCCAGCTACGATTTTTTTTCTCATTATTTAATTTTAAAAATTATTTTTTGTTCTTGGGTCAAGCCAAGTATATATTACATCAACAAAGATATTGATCATTATGAATATTATAGAAATTGTAAGAACAGATCCGATTAAAACAGGAACATCTAATTTATTTAAAGCATCAACAATTTCTTTACCTAAACCATTCCATCCAAATATATATTCCACAAAAACAGAACCCGCTAGCATACTTGCAAACCATCCTGATAAAGCTGTAATTACAGGGTTTAATGAATTTTTAAAAGCATGGTTTTTTATAACATTAAATCTTGAGAGTCCCTTAGCATAAGCTGTTTTTATGTAATTTTTGGAAAGCACTTTTAACAATGAATTTCTCATCATTTGAGAAATTACTGCAATTGGTCTGATTCCTAAAACAACAGATGGAAGAATAAGATTTTTTAACTGTAATTTCATTTGTTCACCATAATCATCTAATTCGTATAAACTTCCTGTCATATTTAGTCCAGTAAATTCATTTAAAACAAATCCGAAAAACCAAGCAAATACTATTGCGCTAAAAAAAGAAGGCACACTCATTCCTAATGTACTTAGAAGTTGAATTGAGTAATCAATCCAAGTATTTTTATTTAAAGCTGATAATATACCTAAGAACATACCCAAGAATACTGCAATTAAAATTGAAGCAAAGCCTAAAACAAACGTATTGGGTAATGTGTTTTTAATAACATCTATTACAGAAACACCATTTTTTTGATAAGAATCTCTTAAATAAGGAGTTTTTACAACAATAAATGAATTATTATTCTCTAAAACCCTTAGATAATTATATTTATTTTCTTTTAAAAAAGAAATATTTTCTGGATTTTTTGAATGATATGAAACCAACGACAAATCATTCAAATAATACAGATACTGAGTAAAAATGGGCTTGTCAAAACCATATTTTTTTTTCAAAATAATTAATTGTTCAGAATTTTCGTTTTGACCAAGCATCATTTGAGCAGGATCACCAGGCAAAATATTGAATAAAAAAAAGATTACGGTAACTACTCCAAAAAGGGTAATTAATATGTTACCTAATTTTTTCCAAAACCACAACATAATTATTTATTTGTTTTGTAAATGAATTAAAGCAAATACAGAGTAGTTTATCATATCTTGATAATTTGCATCTATTCCTTCACTTACAAGAGTTTTTCCGTTATTATCTTCAATTTGCTTAATTCTCAGTATTTTTTGAATAATTAAGTCTGTAAGTGAACTTACTCTCATATCTCTCCATGCTTCTCCGTAATCGTGATTCTTATTTTCCATTAAACTTTTGGTTTCTGAAAAATTAAAATCATAAAGTTTAAGAGCTTGTTTTAAGTTTAAATCTGGAGATTCTACAACTCCTTTTTCAATTTGAATTAAAGACATTATGGAATAATTAATAATCCCTATGAATTCTGAAAATTCGCCCTCATCAACTTTTCTTTCTTTATTAGTTTGAAGTCCTCTTATTCTTTGAGCTTTAATAAAAATCTGATCAGTTAATGATGTTAATCTAAGTATCCTCCACGCACTTCCATAATCTGTCATTTTTTTTTTGAACAGATCTCTGCAGATTGAAGTAATTTGATCGTATTGAGTTGAAGTATTTATAGCCAATTATTTTTTTATATAAATTTCGTTGAAAAAATTGAATTAGGTAGATTACTTTTGTAAAAAGTTATTAAAAATCATGATTTTAAATATTAAAGGAAATACTTTAGACTTGTCTAGTCCTAAAATCATGGGTGTTTTAAATGTAACTCCTGATTCATTTTATGATGGAGGAGTCTATTCAAACGAAAAAAAAATATTACTCCAAGTCGAAAAAATGATTTCAGACGGAGCAGATATTATTGATATTGGAGGCTTTAGTTCAAAACCAGGTTCAAAAACTATTTCTGTAAAAGAGGAAGAAAAAAGAGTAATTCCAATTATAAAACTCATTAATAATACATTTAATAAAATTATTATTTCGGTTGATACTTTTAGAGGTGAAATTGCTGAAAAATCATTAAATGAAGGAGCTTCTATAATAAATGATATTTCTGGTGGAAATTTAGATAAAAACATTTATCAAATAGCAAATAAATATAGAGTACCATATATAATGATGCACATGAAAGGAGTTCCTGCAAATATGCAAGCAAATCCAAAATATGAAAATATTAATTACGAAATCATAAAAGATTTCTCATATAAAATAGATTTAGCAGAAAAAAAAGGAGTTTGTGATATTATAATAGACCCTGGTTTTGGCTTTGGTAAAAGCATTGAACACAATTATCAAATATTAAATAACATAAAGCTTTATACCGTTTTAAAAAAGCCAATATTAGTTGGTATTTCAAGAAAATCAATGATTTATAAGCTTTTAAAAACAGACCCTTCTAAAGCACTGAACGGTACAACTAGCTTAAATACAATAGCATTAATTAATGGAGCTAATATTTTAAGAGTTCATGATGTTAAAGAGGCAAAAGAAGTAATTAAGCTTTATAGTTTTTTAAAAGAAAACGTTTAAAACAATTTTGACTAATTTTGTAAAGATTTGGAAGATATATTAAACATAACTCAAAACTTCATAATACCATTTGTTGATATTATTTTAGTAGGAATAATGCTATACTATGCCTATAAACTAGTAAGAGGAACTGCTGCAATTAATATTTTTTTGGGATTTGTAATAATTTACATTATTTGGTGGTTAACTGAACTGGTTAATATGCCTTTTTTAAGTAATATTCTAGGTGGGTTCATTAGTGTTGGAGTAATAGCACTTATTGTAGTTTTTCAGCAAGAAATAAGGAAATTTCTTCTTTTGCTAGGATCTTCTAACATTACAAATAATAAAAATATATTAAGGAAATTTAATTTGTTCTTTAAAATTACTAGTGAACAAACTGGAATGGATTTAGACGAGTTTATAAAGGCGTGTGAAAATTTAAAAAGTAACAAAACAGGAGCTCTTTTTGTAATAGAGAGAAACAATAGTTTAGATTTTGTAAGAACTACAGGTGATGAACTAAATGCAACTATCTCAAGTCCAATAATAGAAAGTATATTTTTCAAAAACAGTCCGTTACATGACGGCGCTGTTATAATCGAAGGTAATTTCATAACTGGATCTAGAGTTATACTTCCTGTTACTGAAAGTCAAAGTATTAATTCTAGACTTGGTCTTAGGCATAGAGCAGCAATTGGAATTACAGAAAAAACCGATGCTTTAGCCATAGTGATTTCTGAAGAGAATGGTAAACTTTCTTTAATTAAAAATGGTGAACTAACTGCTATTAAAAATAGTGAGATTTTAAAATCTAACCTTGAAACTGAGCTTCGCTAATTTTTTCTTTTTGAAATTGAATTTCATATAAGTCTTTGTAGTAACCATTTTTTTTAGCTACTAATTCTTTATGTGTTCCTTGCTCCACTAACAATCCCTGATTCATTACAAAAATTCTATCAGAATTTAAAATTGTTGATAGTCTATGAGCTATTATTATTGATGTTTTATTTTCAGTAATTTTTTCAGTTGCATTTTGTATTAATTCCTCAGAATTTGAATCAATACTTGAAGTTGCCTCATCTAGTATTAAAATCGATGGGTTTTTAATATAAGCTCTTAAAAAAGATATTAATTGTCTTTGACCCTGAGACAGCATTACACCTCTTTCTTTAACATTATAATTGTAACCATCAGGAAGAGACATAATAAAATCATGTATTCCAATTTTTTTTGCAGCATTTACAACATTATCAAAAGAAATAGAGGAATCCCAAAGTGTAATATTATTGAGAATAGTATCAGCAAAAAGAAAAACATCTTGTAAAACCAGGGCTATACGACCTCTTAGTGACTGTAATTTATAATCTTTTATATTATTATTTCCGATAAATATTGAACCATTTTGAACATCATAAAATCTGGATATTAAGTTAACAATTGTTGTTTTACCAGAGCCCGTTGAACCAACAATTGCAATTTTTTCACCATTATTAATTGTAAAGGAAAGATTTTTAATCACCTTTTCATTTTCAATGTATGAGAAACTAATATTATTGAATTCTATTTTTCCATCAATAAAATCTTTATTTTTTGTTCCCAAATCTGGAATATTGCTGGCAGTGTCAATAATTTTAAAAATTCTATTAGCAGCAACCATACCCATTTGCAAGGTATTAAACTTGTCAGCAATTTGACGTAACGGTCTAAACAGCATTTGAGATAGTTGTATAAATAAAAATATAGTTCCTAATGTAATAGAAGAGTTTTCTAATACAGCATTTAAACCGCCAAACCAGACAATTAGACCTATTGTAATTGATGTTGAAAGTTCAGCAATTGGAAAAAAGATTGAATTATACCAAACTGTTTTCAACCAAGCTTTTTTATGTTTTTCATTAATTTTAACAAAATTGTCATATTCAATTTTTTCTCTATTGAACAATTGAACAATTTTCATCCCAGTAATTCTCTCTTGTACAAAGGAATTTAAATTAGCAACTTCAGATCGCACCTCATTAAAAGCAATTTTCATTGACTTTTGAAACTTTCTAGTTGCAAACAGAATAAATGGTAAAATAATAAAAATAGTGAGTGACAGCTTCCAGCTTAAGACAAGCATAACTATTATTACTAAAGTCATTTGAATTAAATCGGCAGCTATCATAAAAAGACCTTGGCTAAAAATACTTGCAATAGTTTCCATGTCATTTACAGCTCTAGTTACTAATCTACCAACTGATGACTTATCAAAGTATGACATTTTAAAATCTAGAATATGTTTAAACAACTGAACTCTAATATCATAAATAACTTTTTGTCCAAGTAAATTAGCATAGTAGCTAAACAAAAACATAAAGAGTACAGTAAGGATTAAATTAAAAAGCATGAAGATTATTAAATAAATAAAATCTTGATATTTGCCTAATGCCAGGTAATCATCAACAGCTACTTTGATTAGGTAGGGAGTTAATGTTGAAAAAATAGAAATTAATATAGCCGAAATAGCTACAAAAACAAAGACAGTTCTGTAAACTAGAACATAATCCAATAGTCTTTTAAAAAGTTTAACATCAAAAAGATTAGAGTTTCTACTCATCAAATATTGTGTTTTTTGGATAAACAATGTTTGTTAAACTTAAACCGTGTGCTGGCACTGAATAACCTGCCTCCTCTCTATTTTTACTCAAAATTACAGTTTCCATATGAGATATATCATACTTACCCTCTCCTATTTCTATAAGAGTTCCAACAATAGCTCTTACCATGTTTCTTAAAAAACGATTAGCTGAAATTTCAAAAACCCAATGATTTTCCATTGAACTCCATTTTGCATCTATAATATTACAATCAAAAGTGTGTACATCAGTGTTAGATTTTGAGAAAGACTTAAAGTTTTTATAATTATAAAGCGTCAAGGCTGCTAAATTCATTTTATTAAAATCTATATTCTTTTTAAGATAGTAAGAGTTTTTTAAAAGAAATGGATTTTTAAACGTATTAATTTTATAATGATAAGTTCTACTTAAGGCATCAAATCTAGCATGAAAATCGTCTTTAACTTTATAAATTCTATTAATAGAAATGTCTTTTGGTAAAAAAGAGTTTAATTTATAAATAAGATTTGATTTATCTTTTATTATTTGATCATAATCAAAATGTGCACAAAAATATGAGGCATGAACACCAGTGTCTGTTCTGCCTGCTCCAACGATATTAATTTTTTTATTTAAAATAGTAGATAAGCACTTTTCAATTGTTTCTTGAACAGAAACAGAACTGGGTTGTATTTGCCAACCGTGATAATTGGCTCCATAAAAAGATAATTCTAATAAATATCGCAAGAGAAATACTACTTTTGTTTGAAAACCAAATATACTTTTTTAAAAAAGTCAAAAAAATTTTAATTGAAAAAAATTCTGTTATTATCCGATACACACAGCTTTATTGATGATAGTATAAAAAAATATGCAAAAAAAGCTGATGAAATATGGCACGCAGGTGATATAGGTAACATAGAGGTTTATGATGAATTAAAAAAAATTACAAAAACAAGAGCAGTTTATGGAAATATTGACAACCATGTTGTTAGGTCATCAATCAAAGAGATTAATACTTTTATATGTGAAAAAGTAAAGGTTTCTATGATTCATATTGCTGGTAAACCTCCATATTATAATAAAAAAAGTAAATTTTTAATAATAAAAGAAAATCCCAAAATATTTATATGTGGACATTCTCATATTTTAAAAATTGAATTTGATAAAGTAAATAATGTTTTATTTATAAATCCTGGTGCTGCAGGAAGACATGGGTTTCATAAAAAAAGAACTATGTTACGATTTGAAATTAATGAAGACAAAATTGAAAACATGGAAATCATTGAACTTGGAAATCGATCAAAATTATCTCAGTCTGTTTGATGAACTAATAATAGACTGATCTTTTTTGATTGAACGAATTGACATAAAAACTAAGAAAAAAGATACTAAAAAATATATAAGACCTGGATCTGTAAAAGAAGATTCTAGAGATCTTTCATCAAATAAATTTAATAATCCAAAAATTAAAATTAAAAAAATTAATCTCAATATATTGATTTGAAGTGCCGATTTTTTAAATAAAAAAATATTAATCAATATTACCATTGATAATATTTCAGTGAAAAAATAATCATCAATGTAAGGCCTAAAATATCCAAAATAAGATTCAGATAATGACATCTCAGGATTACTATCAATGCTAATTACAATAAATATGTTAATTAGTATTAATAATAACATATAAATAGATTGTATTCTTTGTATCATTTAAATTTTATTTAAATTATAAAAATATGATTTTAAAATGATTTAATAAATAATTGTATATTTACATTGATTATTATAATCGTTCCCACAATTACATACAACGAATTACATTCTTCAACATATTATTATAAACCTAAACAACAAAAATGTTTGAAATATCCGCATTAAAAGAAAAAAAAATTGCTGAATTACAAGATATTGCCTCTAAACTTGGTATATCTAAGGTAACTGGATTAAAAAAAATGGATTTAGCCTACAAGATCATTGATCACTATGCAGCTAATCCAACTTCTAATAATGAAGAAAAGAATCTAGAAAAAAACAGTTCTACAGATAAAAAAGTTTCAAAAAACGAAACTAAAAAAGAGGATGTCAAAACAATTAATGAAGTAACTAAAGAACCTTCTCATAAAAAAGACAAACCTCATCACAAATCAAATAACTTTGTTAGAAAAGAAAGAAATCACAACAAAGACAATAGAAACAGGTATAAAGAACCTGACTTTGAATTTGATGGAATAATTGAAAGTGAAGGTGTTTTAGATATAATGCAAGAAGGATATGGGTTTTTAAGATCTTCCGATTACAATTATTTAACTTCACCTGATGATATCTATGTTTCACAATCTCAAGTAAGGTTATTTGGATTAAAAACTGGAGACACTGTCTTAGGTCATGTTAGACCGCCGAAAGAAGGTGAGAAATACTTCCCTTTAATTAAAGTTTCATTAATCAACGGATTAAGCCCTAATATTGTTAGAGACAGAGTTTCATTTGAACATTTAACTCCTTTGTTTCCAGATGAGAAATTTAACATTGCTGATAAAAGCAGTACAATTTCAACTCGAATAATGGATTTGTTTTCACCTATTGGTAAAGGACAAAGAGGTATGATAGTTTCTCAGCCTAAAACTGGAAAAACAATGTTACTAAAAGATGTTGCTAATGCTATCGCTGCTAACCATCCTGAAGTTTATCAAATTATTCTATTGATTGACGAAAGACCTGAAGAAGTAACTGACATGCAAAGAAATGTCAAAGGTGAAGTAGTTGCTTCTACTTTTGATGAGCCTGCAGATAGACACGTTAAAGTGGCAAATATTGTTTTAGAAAAAGCAAAAAGATTGGTTGAATGTGGTCATGACGTAGTCATTCTTTTGGATTCAATTACAAGACTAGCAAGAGCATATAACACTGTTCAACCAGCATCTGGAAAAATTCTTAGTGGTGGTGTTGATGCTAATGCTCTTCACAAGCCTAAAAGATTTTTTGGAGCTGCAAGAAATATAGAAGGAGGAGGTTCTCTTTCAATAATAGCTACTGCATTAACTGAAACTGGTTCAAAAATGGATGAAGTAATTTTTGAAGAATTTAAAGGAACTGGTAATATGGAGTTGCAATTGGATAGAAGAATTTCTAACAGAAGAATATTCCCTGCAATTGACTTAGTTTCATCTGGAACTAGACGTGATGATTTATTGTTAGATGAAAATACTATCCAAAGAATGTGGATTATGAGAAAATATCTAGCAGATATGAATCCAGTTGAAGCAATGGAATTTATTAATGATAGAATAAAAAGATCTCTCAACAATGAAGAGTTTCTTATTTCAATGAATTCTTAATTATAAAAAAATTATAAAGAAGAAACTTGCTTTGTAAGCTTGGATTTAAGATTAGCAGCTTTATTAGCATGAATAATATTATTCTTAACTAATTTATCAAGCATAGAAACAACAGACGGTAAAAGTTTCTTAGCTTCTTTTTTAGCACTTAAATCTTTAAGCTTTTTAATAGCGTTTCTAGTAGCTTTGTGCTGAACCTTATTTCTAAGTTTGACAGCTTCATTTCTTCTAATTCTTTTTAACGCTGATTTATGATTAGCCATATTATTTATTTAGTAGCCCGTAGGGGAATCGAACCCCTCTTACCAGGATGAAAACCTGGCGTCCTAGCCGATAGACGAACGGGCCTATTAAAAACGAATGCAAATGTAAATGAAAGGATACAAACTTGCAACATAATTTTTTTATTTATATAAACTTGTAAATCAATAAGCCTTTGCAAACAGCACTCTTTGGGAAGACGGCTTATTTGAGTAAATACATTTTCCAAATTCTTTGGATGAATCCAAAGGAATGCATCTAATCGTTGCTTTAGTTTCTTTTTTTATTTTTTCTTCAGTTTCTATTGTTCCGTCCCAATGAGCTGATATAAATCCGCCTTTTTCGTTTAAAATAGATTTAAATTCCTCATAATCGTTTGCAACTCTAATATTATTTGCAGTAAATGTCTTTGCTTTAGAAAACAAATTATTTTGAATATCCTCTAATAAAAAATCAATCTTATCAAAAACATCATCAAAACCAATAATTTCCTTTTTCATTTCATCTCTTCTAAATATTTCTAATGTTGAATTCTCTAAATCTTTTGGTCCAACAGCTATTCTAATTGGAACTCCTTTTATTTCATGTTCATTAAATTTGAATCCAGGCTTATAAGTATCTCTTTTGTCGAACAAAACAGAAATGTTTTTTGACTTAAGTTTTTCAATTATAGGATTTACTTTGGAACAAATCAAATCAAACTGTTCATCCGATCTATATATTGGTATAATAACAACTTGAATAGGAGCTAACTTTGGAGGAAGAACTAATCCGTTGTCATCAGAATGAGTCATTATTAAGGCTCCCATCAATCTAGTTGAGACACCCCAAGATGTAGCCCATACATAATCTAAGGAACCAGTTTTATTTGCAAATTTAACATCAAATGCTTTAGCAAAATTTTGACCTAAAAAATGAGAAGTTCCTGCTTGTAAAGCTTTTCCGTCTTGCATTAAAGCTTCTATACAATAAGTTTCCTCAGCTCCAGCAAATCTTTCACTTTCAGATTTCAATCCCTTAATTACAGGAATTCCCATAAAATTTTGAGCAAATTCAGCATAGATATTATTCATTAATTCTGCTTCATCTAAAGCTTCTTGTTTTGTAGAATGTGCTGTATGACCCTCTTGCCATAAGAACTCAGCAGTTCTCAAAAACAATCTAGTTCTCATTTCCCATCTCACAACATTAGCCCACTGGTTTATTAAAATAGGTAAATCTCTGTATGATTGAATCCAATTTTTATAAGTATTCCAAATAATTGCTTCACTAGTTGGTCTTACAATTAGTTCTTCTTCAAGCTTAGCTTTATCATCAACAATTAACTTTCCAGGATTATTATCATCGTTTTTTAATCTGTAATGCGTAACTACAGCACACTCTTTAGCAAACCCCTCAGCATTTTTTTCTTCTGCCTCAAATAAACTTTTTGGAACAAATAAGGGAAAATAAGCATTTTGATGGCCAGTCTCTTTAAACATTATGTCTAGTTGAGTCTGCATTTTTTCCCAAATAGCATATCCGTAAGGTTTTATGACCATACAGCCTCTAACAGACGAATTTTCAGCCAAGTCAGCTTTAACTACTAACTCGTTGTACCATTTAGAATAATCTTCTTCTCGCTTAGTTAACTTTTTAGACATGAATAGGTATTGGCATAATTATTGATTAATTTTAAGTATTGCTAAATTAATTAAATTATAAATAAAATGAGATACTTAATATTATTACTTTTTACAATATCATTAATAAGTTGTGGTCCATTAAATACAGTCAACACAAATAACAATGATGGTATATATGGTAATAAAGTTGAAGTTTCCAACAATAACAGTGCTTTTTATAAAAATTATTTTGAACAAAAATCAGATGAATTAGGTATTAATAGTTCTATTAATGATTCTGTGCTTACTGATATAAATTCATATTCCTCAAATACAAATGTTTCATATACTAATAGTAACGGTTCTTGGGGAGATAATCCAACTTCAGTAAATATAATATTTAGAGATCGTTACGTCTACAAACCATACATGAATTACTACCCTTATGGATATAATTGGTACGACAATTACATTTCTAGTAATTGGTATAGATGGAGATCTCCATGGGGATTTAACTATCCTAGATATGGAAATGGTTATGGTTATGGTTATGGTTATGGTTATGGTTATGGAATGTGGAATAACTGGTGGTGGCATCCATACTACAATGGACCAGATTATAATGATCCGTATTACTACAGAAACGATAATAGAGTTGCCTACATGAACGGTAAAAGAAGTTCTTTATATTCTAGCGATAATGGAATTCTTGAAAATTCATCCAATTCAAACACAATAACAAATTATAATGTTGGAAGAAATGACAGTAAAATAGTAAATTCTAAAACAGGAGAAAAAACAGAAAAATTAGAACAAATAAAAAACAGAAACATTAATAGAGTTTACTATGCTCTTAAAAATAGCCAAGGTAGAGTAGGACCAGCAAGAGGGTACCAAAACAGAGGTGAAATGGGTAACTATGGAAATTCTAGTACTGATAATAAATCAAAATCTAATTTTCAAGCTAGCAAATACGGTAACACAAGATCATATGATGTAAATAGGTCCAGTACTGGTTCATTAAATAAAGGAAGAGTTTATTCTAGACCTGAAAATAATGGTAATAATACAAGAAGCTACTCTAGACCTGAAAATAGTAGTAACAACTCTAGTAATAAAGCCAGAAACTACTCAAGAACAAATATTAGTTCATCTAGTTCAAGTAGTACAAGACCAAACTATTCTTCATCATCTAACTCATCAAGATCTAGCGTTGGTAGTGTAGGAAGCAGTGGATCTTCTGGAAGATCAGGTAGTGTGTCTAGAGGTAAAAGATAATATTTTACATGTTACTGAAAAAAATTTCATTTTTTTTATTACTTTTTTCATTTTCATTAAACTCTCAGAGTTTAAATGATTTTTTAAAAATATCTATAGACAACCCTGTTGGATCTGCGAGGTTTGAATCAATGGGAGGTGCATTTGGTGCTCTTGGAGGTGATTTATCTGCGATTAATGTCAATCCTGCTGGAAGTGCAGTTTTCAACGATAACCAATATGAATTTACACTTTCTAATAGTAATAAATCAACTAAATCATACTATTTTTCTAATACATCTAGTATAAGTAAAAATAAATTTAGTGGTAATCAGGCGGGAGGTGTTTGGGTTTTTGAAAATTATGGTGGAGGAAATGTCAATAAAATATCTTTCAGTGTAAATGCTCAAACTAATAACTCCTATTACGATAATTTTGAAATAAAAGGGAGAAATCAACTTAATTCAATAGATAAATTTTTCATTAACAATTCAAATGGAGTTAGCGTTTCAGATATAAGTGTTGCTGCAAATGAATCTACTTCGGAAGTTTATAAATTTCTTGGAGAATATTATGGTTTTTCAGCGCAACAAGCGTTCTTGGCATACCAAGGTTATCTAATTGACTTTGATGGTTCAAATAATAACTTTTATTCACTTGCACGCTACAACAATGGAGTTGATCAGCAATACACAAGTGATTCTAAAGGTTACAATAATAAATACAATTTAAATATTGCAGTTCAGTTCAAGGAAGATTTTTATTTTGGATTAAATATAAACACACACGAAATTTACACAGAAAATTACACTAGACATTTCGAGTCAAATTTTGATGATGATTCTGCAATAAAGTCAATTTTGTTTGAAAACAGATTAACAACTTACGGAGAAGGCTTTTCTTTTCAGATTGGTGCGTTAAGAAAATTTAATAAATTAAGAATTGGAATTTCTTATCAATCCCCAACGTGGTATACTCTTTGGGATGAAACATCACAATATTTAGAAACCGAATCAGTTGATTTAAATGGATTAAATTACAGAGATATAGTTGATCCAAGAATAACAAATTTATATCCAAAATATAAATTAAACTCGCCATCTTCTATAACATTAAGCTCAGCTTTGGTTATTGGAAAAATTGGATTACTAAGTCTTGATGTAATTTCTAAAGATTATTCAAAAATTAAAGTCAAACCAAAAAATGTATTCTCTGATTCTAATAATTTAATTAAATCACAACTACAAAGCACATTAGATTTTAAGATAGGTTCTGAAATAAGATTGAATAAATTAAGTTTAAGAGCTGGTTTCAATTCCATCGAAAGTCCTTTCATAAATTTTACTGAAGATAATAGTTCTATTTCATATGGATTTGGTTACGATTTTGGAAATACATTAATTAATTTTTCTCATAAAACATTAGAACAAAGTAAAAATCATCAATTATTTGACACTGGTCTGACTGATGAAGCTTTATTAAAATCAACTCACTCAATCACATCATTATCAATTGTATTTAAATTTTAGAATTAATTAATCTTTAATTAACTTTGCAACACATTTATTATCAATATGAAATACGAAAAATTTTTTGAAGAACAAGTAGATATTGCTGGGGATGATCATTTAAGTTCTTCACCCGACACTCCTTTAAGAGAAGATGCTTTTGAAATAAGTGATGAAGAAAAAATTTCAATTATAGAAAAAAACGTTTATAACATTTTAGAAACAATAGGAATGGACCTCACAGACGACAGTTTAAAAGGCACACCTAAAAGAGTTGCTAAAGCTTGGGTTAATGAACTTTTTGGAGGTTTAAATCCAGATAAAATGCCAAAAGCATCAACATTTGATAATAAATATTTGTACAAAGAGATGTTGGTTGAAAAGAACATCACTGTTTATTCAACCTGTGAACATCATTTATTACCAATAATTGGAAAGGCTCATGTTGCATATTTTTCTAAAGGAAATGTAATTGGTTTATCCAAAATGAATAGAATTGTTGATTACTTTTCAAAACGTCCTCAAGTTCAAGAAAGACTTACTATACAAGTAGTCAAAGCTTTACAAGAAGCACTAGGTACTGAAGATGTTGCATGTGTTATTGATGCAAAACACTTATGTGTCAATTCAAGAGGAATAAAAGATGTAGATTGCAGTACAGTTACTGCTGAATTTGGAGGTAGGTTTAAAGATAAAAATGTTAAAAGAGAATTTTTAGGTTATATTAGTAATTAAAGCTGAAATAATTTGAAATGATTTCAAACTACGCTAAAGATTTAAAATTATACAATTCCTTAACTGGCAAAAAAGAAAAATTTATACCAATTCAACAATCCAACGTTGGAATGTATGTATGTGGACCAACTGTATACAGTAACGCACATTTAGGAAATTGCAGAACATTTATATCATTTGATTTAATTTTTAGGTATCTTAAACACTTAGGCTACAGTGTAAGATATGTAAGAAATCTAACTGATGTGGGTCATTTAGAAAATGAAGATGATACAGGTGAAGATAAGGTTTCTAAAAAAGCCAGATTAGAGAACTTAGAGCCTATGGAAGTCGTACAAAAATATACTTTAGATTTTCATAACATCTTAAATAAGTTAAACACATTACCACCAAGTATTGAGCCTAGTGCTACTGGTCATATAATTGAACAAATTGAGAGTATAAAACAAATATTAAAATCTGGATTCGCCTACGAGAAAAACGGTTCAGTATATTTTGATATTTTAAAATTCAATGAATCGAAAACTTATGGAAAATTAAGTGGAAGAAAACTTGAAGAAATGCTAAATCAATCAAGATCATTAGATGGATCAACTGATAAAAAAAACCCTCAAGATTTCGCGTTGTGGAAAAAAGCTGAAAAAAATCATATCATGTTTTGGGATTCTCCTTGGGGAAAAGGTTTTCCAGGATGGCATCTAGAGTGTACTTCAATGAGTAAAAAATATCTTGGAGATTTTTTTGATATTCACGGCGGTGGAATTGATTTAAAATTTCCACATCATGATTGTGAAATAGCTCAATCAGAAGCTATAGACGGAAAGAATCCAGCAAAATTTTGGATGCATACCAATATGCTTACATTGAATGGAAAAAAAATGTCGAAATCAATTGAAAATTTTATTTTACCAAATGAGGTTTTTAATGGTAATAATAAAATTTTAAGTAAATCATTTAGCCCTAATGTTGTTAAATTCTTTATTTATCAAGCCCATTACAGAAGCGTATTGGATTTAAGTAATGATGCTTTACTTGCTTCTGAAAAAGGATTTAAAAAACTTATGAGTGGATACTCGTTGATTTCTAAATTAAATCACAATAATGAAGCTTCTGATTTCGATATAGATCTTTGGATTAGCAAATGTTACTCTAAAATGAATGACGATTTTAATACTCCTATGTTAATTGCTGATTTATTTGAATGTGTTAAGTTTATAAACAATGTTAAGATCAATTCAAAAAATTTAAATACTAATGATAAAGAAAAACTATCTAAAACTTTTGATGAGATTTTATTTGATATTTTAGGTTTTAACAAAGACAATAATGAAGTTGAAAAATCAGATTCTCAAAAAGAACTCGTTGAGTTATTAATTAAAATAAGATCTCAGGCTAGAAATGATAAAAACTTTATACTATCAGATCAAATAAGAGATGAGTTGTTAAAAATTGGAATACAACTAAATGACGACAAAAACAGCTCTTCATTTGAGTTAATCTAATGAAAAGAATTTTTATATATCCGTTTTTAATTTTAATTAAACTATACCAATATTTCATTTCTCCATTATTACCCTCAACTTGTAGATATACCCCAACTTGCTCAGAATATTCTAAACAATGCTTAATAAAACATGGTCTGTTTAAAGGTTCGTTAATGAGTGTGAAAAGAATATTAAAATGTAATCCATGGGGAGGAAATGGATATGATCCTATACCTTAGTAAAATAAATATTAATTATGATGTTATTTAAAATAGATTGGGCACCAAATGAAGTTTTTTTAAATCTTGGCCCTTTAACAATATATTGGTACAGTGTAATGTTTATAATAGCTTTTTCTTTAGGTTATTATATTGTTCAAAAAATATATATTAATGATAACAAGTCAGTTACATTAGTAGAACCACTTTTTATTTATGTAGTATTTGGAACTCTTATTGGTGCGAGATTAGGTGAAGTGTTTTTTTATAATTGGGATTATTTTCAAAACAATTTAATAGAGATTTTTCTTCCTATAAAAAGAGATATAAATAGTTCATTTCTTTTTGGAATAATTGATGGTTGGAAATTTGTTGGCTACAGAGGACTAGCTAGTCATGGGGCAACTATTGGTATAATTACATCAATGTTTATCTATAAGTACAAATTTAAATACGATTCAGTATTGTGGATTTTTGATAGAATAGTTATTCCAATTGCAATAGGTGGAATGTTTGTTAGAATAGGAAATTTTTTCAATTCTGAAATTGTTGGAAATTATACAAATTCAAATTTTGGTGTTGTTTTCTTAAATAATGGTGAAATATTTCCAAGACATCCTGCACAACTATATGAGGCCTTTGGTTATTTAATATTATTTATTCTCCTTTGGAATATTTACTGGAAGACTAATTTGAAAAAACATAAAGGTTTCATTTTTGGACTGTTTTTAACTTGCCTTTTTTCAATACGAATACTAGTTGAAAATGTAAAAGAAAGTCAAGGAGGTGGACTTGAAGATACTTTAGGAATTTTATCAACTGGTCAATGGCTAAGTATCCCATTTATAATTATAGGATTATGCCTTATGATCTATTCCAGAAAAAAATAGTTTAAATTATTTCTTTAAACTCTTTCTTAGTGTATCAAACATAACTGGTGTTGCAATAAAAACAGATGAGTATGTACCAACTAATACACCAATAATTAAAGCAAACATAAATCCTCTAATAGATTCTCCTCCAAAAAGAAAAATTGAAAGTAGCACAACTAAAGTTGTAAAAGAAGTATTTAAAGTTCTACTCAAAGTGCTGTTTAGGGCACCATTAACTGTCTTAGTAAACTCCCAAGATTTATTTATTAACCTAAACTCTCTAATCCTATCAAACACAACAACAGTGTCATTTAAAGAATATCCTATTACGGTTAGCACTGCTGCAATAAATGCTTGGTTAATTTCCATATTAAAAGGCATAAATGAATAGGTTAAAGAAAATATCCCTAGTACTATTAAAACATCATGAAAAACTGCAGTAACAGCTCCTAATGAGTATTGCCAATCTCTAAATCTTAATAATATATACAAGAAAACTACAAACAAAGAACCAAAAATTGCTAGAAATGAATTCTTTTTTATATCATCAGCAATGGTAGGACCAACTTTAGAGGATCCCATTATTCCTACTGACTTATCATCAGCTCCATTTACAAAATCATCATAAGTTAAATTTTCAGGAAACTTAGTTTTTAAAGCATCAAACATTTTTTGTTGAATTTCATCATCAACCTCAATTCCTTCAACATCAACTTTATAATTAGTAGTAATTTTTAATTGATTATCAGAACCAAATGTTTTTGCTTCTGCATTTCCTAAAACATCAATTAATGAAGCTTGTATTTCACTTTGATTTACATCATTATCAAATCTCACAGTATAAGTTCTTCCTCCTACAAAATCAACACCCTGATTTAGTCCATTTGTACTTAACGAGTAAAGACTAATTAGTAATAAAGATGCTGAAACAAAATAAGCAACTCTTCTCTTTTGTAAAAATCTAATAGAAAGTTTACTGAACAAATTTTTGGTGAGTGTTGTAGAAAAATCAAGAATTTTACCTTTTGATAATCTAGAATCAACTAACATTCTTGTTATAAAAATTGCTGTAAACAATGATGTTGCAATACCAATTAATAAAGTTGTTGCAAAACCTTTTATTGGACCTGATCCAAAAACAAAAAGAATTAAAGCCGTAAGACCAGTTGTAATATTGGCATCTAAAATTGAAGATAATGCATTACTAAATCCGTCTCCAACAGATTGTTTCAGACCTTTTCCTTTTCCTAACTCTTCTCTAATTCTTTCAAAAATAAGAACATTAGCATCTACTGACATACCGATTGTTAACACAATACCAGCAATTCCAGGAAGCGTTAGTACCGCACCTAATCCAGCTAAAATTCCAAATATTAAAACTAAGTTCAATACCAGAGCAACATCCGCATATATCCCTGCCCTACCATAATAAAAAATCATCCAAATAAGAACTAGAATTAGAGCTATAATAAAAGAATTGATACCTTTTTCAATATTTTCTTTTCCAAGTGAAGGACCAACCACTTCAGATTCAATAATTTCAGCTGAAGCAGGTAATTTTCCCGCTCTTAGAACATTAGCTAAATCAATTGCTTCATTTAAAGTAAATTGACCAGAAATTTCAGATCTACCACCCGAAATTGCACCTCGTGAAACTCCAGGCGCTGAGTATACTATATCATCTAATACAATAGCAATATTACTTTTTTCTGTATAGGCAGTTCCTGTCATTTCTTCCCATTTTCTAGCACCCTTTCCGTTCATCTGCATTGAAACAGCTGCTGCCCCAACCTGATCATAAGATTGACTTGCATCAACAACTACACTACCACTAAGTGGTGGTTTATTATCTCTGTTAGATTTAATCGCATAAAGATCAACTACATTATTTGACACATCTGTCTTACCAAATAAAAAACGAGTAAATCTTTTTTCAGATGGAAGTAATTGTCTAATTTCTGGCATTGACAAATACTCCTCAATTTTCTTTTGATCTTTTGATAAAAATTGTGCAATTACTGGTCCTCCTTGAAAACCAGTTCCAACTAAATAATCAAAAAGAGGGTTTTTTTCACTAGAATTGATGGAATCATTAGCTTCAACATCAGCTAATAAATCATCTATTTCGGATGTTTCTATCTTTTCTGATTTATCATCTTCAACTAAAATAGTTTTTAACACCTCATTAGCTTTTGATAAAAAAGGTAAAAAATCATCATTTTTCTCGGTGTACCAAAATTCCAACTGAGCTGTACTTTGAAGAAGGTTCTTAACCCTAGCAACGTCTTTAGCTCCAGGTAATTCAACTCTAATTCTTCCTGAATTACCCAAACGCTGAATATTAGGCTGAGTTACTCCAAATTTATCTATTCTTTTTCTTAATACTTCAAAAGCTGAAACAATCGATTCATCAATTTTTCTTCTAATTATCGGTTTAACCTCGGCATTAGTCATTTCAAAATTTATTTCATCACTTAATGATCTATTTGCAAAAATATCTGGAGATGCCAATGAGGTATCAGTACTAATTTCGTCAAAAGCATTAAAGAATGATTCAACATAAGTATCATCAGATTCTTTTTGTAAAATATCAGCATCATTTAATGCTTTATTAAATACAGGATCTTTGGAGTTTTCTGAAAGACCTTTTAGAATATCCTTAACTGAAACTTGAAGCGTAACATCAATACCTCCCTTTAAATCTAGACCTTTATTTAATTCTTTATTTTTTGCACTTTTATAAGTCGTAAAGCCTAGAACAGACTCATCAGAAATAGAATCTAAATAATTGTTATATTTTTCTTCTCTTAGATCGGCAAAATTTTCCTGTTGACTTGAAATAGAGTTTATAGAATATTCAGACGCACTATCTTCAATGCCTGATGTTATAAAAGTGAATGAAATTTGGTAAACACTAACAAGAGTGAAACAAAAAGCAAAAAACTTTATTAGACCATTATTATGCATAATATATTATTTATGAGTTCTTTTTTTAAAACGAGCAAATATATGATTTACTTGATGATAAAGCAATTCTAAGAATAAACATCAAAGTAATTTATTAAATTATCTATACCTATAGAGCTAAATTCATTTTTCTGACAGCAGAGGCGCTATCAGCAAATTTTACCATTTCCTTGTCATTTAAATTTAAATTAATAATTTTTTCACAACCATTTTTTCCAATAATACATGGAACACCAATACAAATATCATCTTGATTATACTCTCCGTCTAAAAAAACTGAGCAAGGAATAATTCTCTTTTCATCGTTTAAAATAGATTTTACAAGAAAAGCAACTGAAGCCCCAGGTGCATACCACGCTGAGGTACCTAATAATTTTGTTAAAGTTGCTCCACCAACCATAGTACTAGCTGCCACATCATCTAATTTCTCTTCTGAAATTAGATCTGATATTGGTAATCCGTTGTATGTAGCTAATCTTGTCAAAGGAATCATGGTTGTATCACCATGACCACCTATCACCATTCCATGAATATCATTTGCAGGTCTATTTAAAGCTTGAGATAGATAAGTTTTAAATCTAGAACTGTCTAAAGCACCACCCATACCAATTACTCTGTTTTTTGGCAACCCTGTTGATTTAAGTGCCAAATAAGTCATGGTATCCATTGGATTAGAAACAACAACTATTATTGTGTTTGGTGAAAATTTTAAAACATTTTCAGAAACTGTTTTAACAATACCAGCATTAATTCCAATTAATTCCTCTCTTGTCATTCCAGGTTTTCTAGGAATACCCGATGTAATAACTACAACATCACTATCAGATGTTTTTGAGTAATCTCCAGTCGTGCCAATTATTTTTGTTCCAAAACCTATAGTTGTTTGAGTTTGCATCATATCCAAAGCTTTTCCTTCAGCAAAACCTTCTTTAATATCCAAAAGAACAACTTCACTCGCAATGGATTGAGTTGCAATTACTTCTGCACATGTTGATCCTACATTTCCTGCACCTACAATAGTTACTTTCATTTATTTTATAATTATTTATTAAACATCAATATTAGCATATGTAGCATTTTTTTCAATAAACTCTCTACGTGGTGGAACCTCATCACCCATTAACATTGAAAATACTCTGTCAGCTTCAACTGCATTATCAATTGTCACTTTTCTAAAAGTTCTAAATTCTGGATTCATAGTAGTATCCCAAAGCTGAATAGCATTCATCTCACCTAAACCTTTATACCTTTGGATTGAAGATCCTTGACCAAATTCTTCCATAATTCCATCTCGTTCTTCATCATTCCAAGCGTATCGTTTTTTAGCACCTTTTTTAACCAAGTATAATGGAGGTGTTGCTATATAAATATTTCCGTTTTCAATTAGCTCTTTCATATATCTAAAAAAGAAAGTCAATATCAAAGTTGCAATATGACTTCCATCGACATCGGCATCACACATAATTACAATCTTATGATACCTTAATTTTTCTAAATTAAGAGCTTTACTGTCATCTTCTGTTCCTATTGTAACTCCAAGAGCAGTATAGATATTTATTATTTCTTGATTCTCAAAAACTTTATGCTGCATCGCTTTTTCAACATTAAGTATCTTCCCTCTTAATGGTAAAATAGCTTGAAAATTCCTGTCTCTTCCTTGTTTAGCTGTTCCACCAGCAGAATCTCCCTCAACTAGAAAAACTTCGCAAAGTTCTGGATCTTGTTCAGAGCAATCTGAAAGTTTTCCAGGTAACCCTCCCCCACTCATTACGGTTTTTCTTTGAACCATTTCACGAGCTTTTCTGGCTGCATGTCTAGCTTGAGCCGCAAGAATAACCTTTTCAACAATAATTTTAGCATCTCCAGGATTCTCTTCCAAATAATTCTCCAACATTTCTGAAACCGCTTGTGAAACAGCAGAGTTAACTTCTCTGTTTCCTAATTTTGTTTTAGTTTGGCCTTCAAATTGTGGTTCTGCTACTTTAACTGAAACTATAGCCGTTAGACCTTCTCTGAAGTCATCTCCTGCTATATCAAATTTTAATTTATCCAACATTCCTGACGAGTCAGCATATTTTTTCAACGTAGATGTCAAACCTCTTCTAAAACCGGCTAAATGTGTACCTCCTTCGTGAGTATTTATATTGTTTACATAAGAATGTAAATTCTCAGAAAACGATGTATTATAAATCATGGCTACTTCAACGGGAATATTATTTTTCTCACCCTCCATTGAAATAACATCGGAGGTTAACGGTTCTCTGTTTTCATCTAAAAACCTAATAAATTCTTTTAATCCTTCATCAGATTTAAAAACTTCTTTAACAAATTCACCTTCTACTTTAGTTCGTTTATCAGTGAGTGAAATTGTAATTCCCTTGTTTAAGAAAGATAATTCTCTCATTCTATTGGCTAAAGTTTCATAGCTATATTCTTGAGATTCTTTAAATATCGATTTATCTGGTCTAAACGTAACCTCAGTACCAGACTTTGAGGAATCACCATCTTGCTTAACGGGAAATAATGCTTTTCCTTTGCTGTATTCCTGAATCCAAGTTTTACCATCTCTAAATACCCTTGCGGTAAGATGATCAGATAATGCATTTACAACAGACACTCCTACGCCATGAAGTCCACCAGAAACTTTATAAGAATCTTTATCAAACTTACCCCCAGCTCCAATTTTAGTCATTACTACTTCAAGAGCTGAAACACCTTCTTTTTTATGAATCCCGACAGGAATACCCCTACCGTTATCATCAACAGAGATTGAATTATCTTCATTTATTGAAACATTGATTTCGTTACAATGTCCAGCCATTGCCTCATCGATAGAATTATCAACGACTTCATAAACTAAATGATGTAAACCTCGCACACCAACATCACCAATGTACATCGATGGTCTCATTCTAACATGCTCCATCCCCTCAAGAGCTTGTATACTATCAGCAGAATACTGATTCTTATTTATCTCTTCACTCATTTTATATGATTTTTAATAAATTTTTGGTTAAAACAAATATAACTAATTAACCAAGGAAATTAGTTAATTATCAGAGTTGAATAGGCCTAAGTTATCAACAATTTTAACTTAAATTTACTATAAATTAATAGGAGTCATTATGAACATTAGAAACAGATCTTCCAGACGGATCGTTTAAGTTTTTAAATGCCTTATCCCATTCCAAAGCTATTGGTGTGCTACATGCTACAGAAGGAACTGAAGGAACTGTGGTGGCAGACGTTTCTGAAGGGAAATGATTCTCAAAAATTGATCTATAATAGTATTCTTCTTTTGACATTGGAGTTTGAAAAGGAAAAGTAAATTTTGCATTTTTAAACATATCATCAGACACTTTTTCGTTTACTAAATCTTTCAAACTATCTATCCAATCGTATCCCACGCCATCACTAAATTGCTCTTTTTGTCTCCAAGCCACAGATTCAGGAAGATATTTTTCAAAGCTTTTTCTTAAAACCCACTTTTCCATTTTTTTTGATGTAATCATCTTGTCTTTTGGATTTATTCGCATTGCAACATCAATAAACTCTTTATCTAAAAAGGGGACTCTACCTTCAATTCCCCAAGCTGCCAGAGATTTATTAGCCCTCAAACAATCGTATTGATATAATTTATCTAATTTTCTTACAGTTTCTTCATGAAATTCTTTAGAATCAGGCGCTTTATGAAAATACAAATAACCTCCAAAAATTTCATCAGCTCCCTC
>Ga0206123_10001128_pt1 | contig 25591 bp, 3 predicted proteins | sample Helgoland_Spring_2_FD_160086 | JGI IMG/M metagenome (GOLD analysis project Ga0206123, IMG submission 160086) | Pelagic subsurface seawater microbial communities from Kabeltonne, Helgoland, North Sea - Helgoland_Spring_Bloom_20160316_1 | ecosystem: Environmental > Aquatic > Marine > Epipelagic ...
GAAGTAAACGCGAGTAACAACAATGCATGGGATTATTACGAAGATATAGGAGAATCACAGGTCGGTATTTTCAGCAAGACTCTCAACGAACTAGATGGTCATTCACAATTTTTTTATCGGATCATGGCGGAAAACTCTGCGGGCAAAGCGTGGTCTCCGACAGCAGAGACTTTTTCCACGGGAGATTTTTCTTTCCGTCCGGATTCATTTCCTAAAGGCGAACTGCTTCTTTGGTTGGATGCAGCAGATACAAATGGTGATCAGAATTACAGCAACGAGCCATTTGGAGGCTTTGTGGAAGTTTGGAATGACAAATCGGGGAATTCTCACGATGCCCGCGACGGGATAGGACCACGCTTACAGGTAAAGCAATGGAACGAGCTGAATACGCTCAAGTTTGATGGAAACACTCAATTCCTCAGGATCCCAAATTCAAACGCATTTCATTTGGGAGAAGAAGCAACCATCTTTGTAGTTGCCCAGGGCCATAACTCTGTAAACTGGGCCCCTATCATTTCAAGACAGGGAGAAGAAGATGGCTGGCAGTTTCGTAGAACGGACACAGGCTATGCAGCCTTTACAATTCGTGGAACCAACGATGGTTGGCCAGATCGACCAAGTGGCACAACCTTTAATGGAGATCCCCGTGTATGGGCAATGAGGAAGTCTGTCTCCCGGAAAACATTGTGGGCAGATGGAGCCCTCGAATTTGAAGTAGCGGTCGGAGGTACTATCTCTTCCGTTTCTGGTGATGATGTAGTCATCGCTGCTCAGGATTATAATGGTATTAGAAGGTATGCAAGTATTGAGATTGGAGAGATCATGGTATTTGATTCGGCTTTATCAAATCATGAAGTTCAACAGATGCAGGGTCTTCTGGGTCACAAATGGGGACTGCAGGAAAATATGCCAAGTACTCATCCGTACTTTTCCGTTAAGCCATCATTCGAGAACCGGCCTCAGATTTTATTAAAGACGCCATACCCTTTGGTGAAGGATCAAAATATAGCTCTCTCCATTTCAACCAACAGACCTGCTGAATCCTTTAGTTCCCTCAATCTTCCCTCTGGTCTGAGTTTGGAACCAACGACTGGTATTATTACGGGAGCTCCTGATATTGTTGAACAGTATAATTCTGTGTTGCAAGCAAGCAATTACGCAGGATCACTTTCTAAGGATGTAGTTTTCGTCGTTAATGATTTCTCTGGTTTCCCTTTCAGTTTAAACATTTCATTCCCTGGTTACACTCAAAGCAAAACAATTAATAACTTGCCTGTCTACCTTGAGCTTAATCGTTCTATTATCGATTTCAGCTATGAACAGTTCGCATCACCCTATGGCCATGATTTACGTTTCCTAACAGCTGACGGTGCGGAAGAATTAAAATATGAAGTGGTCGATTGGGACCCGGAGGGTACATCTTCTTTCTGGGTCCTTCTTCCCGAGCTGAATGCATCCACTACCATTCAAGCAATATGGGGAAATCATAGCGAAACCAAACAACCAAGTTATTGTCGGGACGGTTCGGTCTGGGAGAAATACCGAGGAGTATGGCATATGGATTCCGATGATACCGAACTTGTTCGGGACTCTCGTGCAAGCTACCATGCAACTCCTAATAATTTTCAACAACTCAGGGCAAATGGATTACTTGGGCGGGCATTAAGCTTTGATGGTGTAGACGATTACCTGGATATGGCATTAGAATCCCATCCGCCCAGCGAAACTGCTAAATTGACCCTATCATTTTGGGCCTACGGAAAGTTGGAGAACCTCCAAAGTGCAACTCTTTTAGAATCAAGTTCCCCGCTCGGCCGATTCCTCAATGTTGATTACCCATGGGAAGACACTAAGTTCCACTGGGATGTCGGCACTGGCTCCTATGACCGGATCGAAAAAGAAGACCCAAATTACCGAAATAATTGGACTTACTGGGTTTTACAAAAAGATGCGGATTTGGGGGTTATGAAAATTTACAGAAACGGTGCCCTCTTTCATGAAGGTGTAAACAAAACATCTTCTATCGGAGGTGAAGCTACAGCCTTTCGAATCGGTTTATCTACCAGTGGATCAAGGCCATGGCCGGGATTGCTGGACGAGCTCAGAATGGGCTTATTTATTGAGGAACCCGATAAAATTGAAGCTGCCTACCAAAGTCAAAGGCCCGATAATATCTCTGCTTTCTCAGCAATGAGCCAGGTGATTGGCCCACCTATTATTCTAAGTGGTCAATTGGTGGAAGGTTATGCAAATGATTCGAACCGTGTGCCATCCTATTTTATCCAATCATTCCCTCATGCAGAGAGCTTTTCGGCTGTAGGGTTGCCGGCAGGATTGAACCTGGATGCTGCAACTGGAGAAATCAGTGGGATCCCCCTACAGGGGGGGACTTACCAGGTTACCATAACAGCCCAGAACAGTCATGGGATTGATCAAGAAAACATAAACCTGAGTTTTGCAGATGTGCAAGGCTTCTCACACCGTTTAGATTTTGATTTCTCTGGGTATACAGGAGGTGAAACTCTTAATGACTTCCCTGTTTTCATAAAATTTAATTCCTCTATATCCAAGTTCAGCCTTAAAAGCTTTGCCTCAAGTGACCTGAATGACCTTCGGTTTTATGATAATCAGGGAACTGAATTGAGTTATGAAATTGAAAACATCGATCCTCAATTCAATCAATTTTCAGTGTGGGTCCAAGTTCCAGAATTGAATGCAACCAATACAATTTCGGCTTATTGGGGCAATCCTGGCTACAGTTCCATTACCCCAACTTATACGGTGAATGGGTCAACCTGGTCTAATGATTTTCGTGGTGTTTGGCACTTTCGCCCGATGAAGGAAACCACGACCCTTACCGATTCAACATATTTTCGTAATCATGCTAACGATACAACTGGAGTTACCCTTCATGACTCAATCTTAAGTTCAGGCCGCTCATTCTCTGGTAGCTCAGATCAATTTATCCAAATTCCCGCCTCGACATCACTGGACACTCTCGATCAAAGCAGTTTCACATTTACCTCTTGGGTGAACATGGAAAATATACCAGATGGTAAAAAACTGAATTCATTCCTCGGTCAGGGGTATCATGCCAAGCATGATAATATTTACTACAATGATATTGAACTATTGAAAGCCTTCCCTCCCACTGGCAGTCGAGTGTTCCAATCAGGGCCAAGACAGGGATTACACCTGGATAATGATACCGATTTTCAAAACCTAAATATTGGTATCAGCGAAAGAGATAACTACATGTCTCTTTTTCTTGCCTATTTTAAACCACCTGTTGATGGCTACTATCAATTTCGGTGCGACTCTCCTGATGATAAGTTTGCCCTCTGGATCGACTTGGACAGAAATGGGGTATTCGCTGAAAGTGGTTCGAATGGAGAGGAAAAAATTCTCGTTCAATTAAGCTACAGCAACTCGTCTTTTTACTCAGACATGATTGACCTGACAGGAGGCGTCGACTACCAAATAGCCATCGCCCATGGCGAAGGTAACGGCGGTTCAAGGTTAAAGCCCTACATACTTACCCCTGAAGAAGACTGGCGAATCATTGACCCAAGTGACCCTAGCCAAGACGGATATTATTCGGTAACATTCGACGGATCATTGTCCGAGGAGCTAAGCTCTTTTTCTTTATTTAAACATGGCTCTTTGGAACGTTTTGATTTTAGAGATAATAACTTGGCGATGACCCACCGATTAACGAGTGGTGCAGTCAATGCTTATTCCACGGCTGCCCCTTCTGTTGATGAGTGGACCTATGTGGCAGCCCAAGTAAACGCCCTCTCTAAAGAAGTTAAAATTTTTCAAAATGGGCAGGAGATTATCAGCGAAAATTTCAGCTCAGCCTTACCTCCTCCCCTTACCGGGCAAGACTGGTTTGTCGGAATGGGAGATATTGGGTTTAAAATCGATGAGGTAACCCTCTCTGCAAGTGCCCGTTCAGCGGACTGGATCAAAGCGGTCTATGATAATCAAAAACAAAATCCGAGCTTCCCCTCCATCTCAGAAGGTGTTAACGGAAATCATAGTTTTATCTCTGAGACGGAATTTACCATAAATGCTGAGCAACCTTTTCTAAATAAAGTCTTAGCTACGGGATCTCCAAGTGCCCTCATTGCTTCTGGATTACCTCCTGGGTTGATCCTTGACCCCGATCCAGTTGATGGAAACCTTTCGGGCTACCCCAGTCAGGCTGGGTTTTATGAGGCAAAGCTCTTTGCTTTTTACCCTGATGGGGCTCAAGCCTCTCAGGACTTCAGGTTTACCGTTTTATCCGGAAGTCCTGAAATATCGATCTCTTCTCCTCAGACTGTCACCACAAATTCACTCCGTGTGGACTATGAAGTAACTGCAACCGGTGGTGATGATCCTGAGTTATACATCGTCGCTGACACGGTGGACCATGGCAAAGATCTTTACAAGTGGCAGTTTAGGCTGGAATTAGGGAAGGCAGGGCTTGGTGAGGGTAGTACAATACTCGCAGGGCTTAATGCTGACAGTGTCTATTATGTTAGGATGTATGCAGTAAATTCTGTAGGTGAAGATTGGACGGGGAAAGCTTCGGAGGTTCGGCTGCAGCCCCAGATCAATCACTTGCCAGTAAATCTGTCCATGTGGCTTGATTCGACTGATATTTTGGCAGATGGCACCGAGCCAATCGATGGGGCTCCCATAAGTGTCTGGAAAGATAAATCCCTAAATGAAAGAGATATGGATAACCGGAAAGGTGATCCCTTAATTAAATTAGAGGGGCCGAATGGCAAGGCAGTCGTAGATTTTGATGGCGATGACCAAATCTACTCAACCTATTCATTTACAGACGGGAACATTATTCGAAATATGGGCTACTCTGCTTTTGGTGTATCTCGCTATACAGGAGGTAAAAATGGAAGAGTTATTTCTTCTGTTGGGCATAATTGGCTTATGGGTCACCATTGGGGCAGGATGTCCAGTTACTTTCTTAACGGTTGGATCACTCAGGGATACGGGGCGGACACAAACTTTCATCTTTGGGAAATTCATCATGAAGGACGGAATGCGGCAAGTAATCCATCGGGTTCTGTTTGGACAGACGGCATCAAAATGGCAGAAAATAGAAATTCTGCCTGGTGGGGCTTTTTCCCGTCAAAACTTTCATTTGGAGCATTTGACAGTCTTGCTGAATCCTCTATGTGTCAAGTTGCTGAATTTTTAATATTCAAAGGTTTAATTGAAGAAAACGAGAGACTTCTTATTGAAGGATACCTGTCTCATAAATGGTCGATCTCTTTGCCGTCTGAACATCCTTGGGCTTTTGAGCAACCCAGCTTTGGCGAAATTGTTTCGGAAGGTGCAACTCCGGTCGGGATTACCTCTCAAACCCTGGCACCCATAATAGTAAACAGAAAGCCAGTCAACCAGACTAATACTTCCGCTTCCCTCACCGGGCAGGTTGTAAGTGCCGGCCTTGGGTTGGTTGAGGATGCTCCCTTTTCTCCCTCCTCATACTCAGGTCTTCGGCTTTGGCTGGATGCTTCAGATGCAGACGGTAATGGTATACCCGGCTCTGATTTTCACGACGCCGCCAGCTCCGATAATGTAGTCCCCTGGACTCCTTCTTTTATCGAATCTGATTTATGGCTCGACGCGAACGACTCATCGACCTTATCGAACCTTGGGTGGAGTGTGCAAAATGTAACAGGAGATACGGACTCTTTCATCTCCTCTGCAAATAATTACACCTCTGCAATCAATGTTAATGGAGGTGATGTAAACATCAATGGAGTCACATTCCTGGGTCAAACATCTGCAACAGCTAGCGGTTGGGAAATTATGGAGGGTTTGTCCTCTACCTTGGGATCCCACACCAGGGCAAATGTTGAGGGAGCATTAAATACATTGTTAAATAGCGGCTTTCTTTTTGGTGGTGATCCGCAGGAAATTAAACTTACTGGGCTTACGGATGGAGAAACCTATACCTTTTCTCTCTACAGTTCTGCATGGGCCAGCTCATCACGTACTTGCGTTCTTTCCTGCTCGGATACAGCTGAGACGGTTACTGTTGACCAAGATGGTTTTCATGATGCTAGCTATAACGGTCTACTTGTTGAATGTACCTATATAGCTGATGGCACAGAAGTTACATTCACCATCGATCCGACTGCGGCTGCGACCTGGCACCTTTATGCATTTAGTAACCGAATTGAAAGCAACCTTGATGTTGTGACGAAATGGAATGATAAGAGCGGTAAAGGCAAAACTGCAGTCCAGCAACTATCCATAAGCAGACCTAGCAGATTGGGTTCGCTGTCTTCACTTCCCGCTGTCAGGTTTGATGGTATTGATGACTTCCTTGATCTTCCTCTTTCCGCTTCTCTCAGTGATACTTACAGCGGTTTTTTTGTCACAGAAGTAAATTCGGATACCAATACTCTATGGGCAGAGGAGTCATCCAACGATTGGGTCAGGAATCACATCTCACTCACCTCAGCCAATGAGTTTCAGGTTGATCAATGGGGGCCATCCTCAGGCAGTGCAATATCCCCTTCCCTCTCTGGGACTGTTCTTGTTTGTGTGGTCCAGCAATCCAGTCAGAACCGGCAAATCTTTTATAATGGGGTTGCAGGTCCTGTGTCTACTGAGGAGTATGAAAATGAATTCCCCACGGAAATAAGAATTGGCGCGAGGCTAAACGGAGATAGCTATTCCAGTACCCAACTCGGAGAACTCATCCTGTTTGCTTATGCAATGGATGATGAAGAAAGGCAGAGATTGGAAGGATACCTCGCAAATAAATGGACAATCAATAGCGGTCTGCCCTTAAGTCACCCACACCATTCGCATTTCATTGAAACTTATGACTTAGGCTCACCCATTGCCCTGCTTGCGGATAAATCAGGCCAGGGCAATGATGCCTTGCAAGATTCAAATGAAAGCCAGCCAGGATATATCCCAAATTCCATGAATGGAAATCCAATTCTTCGGTTTGACGGGGTCAACGATTTTCTAGAATTTGAAGAAGTTAACACCATCCGAACCCTCTTTATGGTCGTTAAACGAAATGCAGGAAACCAAGGCTTCATACTTGGCCATGATACAAGCTATGCTTTTCATCCTGGCAGTAATTCGGTTTGGTCAGCGACTTGGACTGACACCTATCTTTTAAATGGACTTTTACATGTGAATGGGAATTCTTTTGATGGATTGTCCCAGAATTATGCTTACGGCTCGCCTACTTTGCTTTCAATAAAAACAACCGATGTGCTTCCCGCCACCAGCTTTTCCAAGGATCGAGCCAATGAAGTTTACTGGAATGGTGATCTGGCAGAATTAATAATATATCAAGAAGAATTACCGGTTTCGACGATGAGGATGGTTGAGGGGTATTTGGCACATAAGTGGGGGATTGCAGGTTCTCTTGTCGAAACTCATCCCTTTAAGAGTTTTGCTCCAGTTCGTAACAAAGCTGCAGTCCTTTCCAAAATTTACTGGGGAGGTGCAGACGGGGGCAATGACCCTAATCTTTGGGAAAATGTCATTGATATTGGGGAAGTTAATGTTGGTTTAAGGAAACTTTCCCACGGGATCACGCTCATTGCGACCCCACCGCCAAATGAGTCCGCCGGCACTTACCCCGCAAGTAAACTATTAGATGGACAATTACCCTTGGATGGTTGGCGCTCAACTTGGACTGCTTGGTTTAAATCAAACCCACAACTACTCTTTAATCTCGGTAAGAAAAGAGAGATGAATAAAATCCGCATCTACTTTCAACCTTATGAAAGGGCCGCAGAATTAGAGGAAGTAAAGGTTTACATTGCAGACGAAGAAATGAATTTTGAATTACTCGATTCTTTCCCCGGTGGACCCGGACTGTTACAGCAGGGTAAGTACGCTGAATTTGATATGAATGGAATAACAACTCAAGCCATTCGCCTCGAACCGTCTTATGATGGGTGGGGTCATATGTGGGGGGAAGTTGAGTTCTGGGTTTATGATACTGGAGAATTTGAAGCCCCTGTTTATGGGCTTTCTCCAGGGCAAACATATTATTACCGGTCTTACGGTTCCAATAATGGTGGCAGTGCTTGGGCCCCATACACGAAAAGTTTTAAGGCTGAAGATCGAGTTTATTATGATTCAGGAAAACTCGTTATTCACACTGACTTGGGAACATGGAAGCATAGTAACGGTGACATAAGATATGCTGAAATATCTGACCGTTCCTTTACAGACCAGTTCGGGAACACCGTCCTTTACAAGGTTTCACGATTTGAATTTGATCAGATTGAACTGCTTGGAGACTTAGAGGTTGAGATTAAGGGTGAAAGTTCCCTGGAAATCATTACGACGAGTGGGGATATTATTCTCGATGTGGATATGGATATATCAGGTCATTCTCCAACTGGTGAAACTCCCGGAAGAGCTGGACCAGGTGGGTTTAATGGTGGGGATATTGCAAGTCGGGGTATTGGTCCTGGCGGCGGACTTGGTGGGGTAACCCCGGGTGGTGCCGGGTATGGAGGAGCTGGAGCTCGCTCCACATCGACAACTGGTCAGCCTTACGGAGATGGCCGAATCTCTTCTCTTATTGGTGGAAGTGGTGGTGGTGGCTACACAGTTGATAGTGCTGGCGGCGGCGGCGGCGGTGCTCTAAAGGTTGAATCGTTTGGGGATCTTACCTTGTCTTCTGTAATTCGTGCAGTGGGGGGAGGTGGATCCGGAGGGTCTGCAGGTGGATCCGGTGGAGCTATTCACTTAAAGGCTAATCATTTACACCTTACAGAAAATTCCCTAATTGACACCTCAGGGGGTGGCAACGGTGGAGCTGGTGGCAGGATTTACTTAGAAGGAACAAGTTCATTAGAAAATAAAGGTAGCAATAATTTACTGGCCAAAGGTGCAGCGGGTGCAATCCCAGGAACATCCGGCTCCATTCGTTACTTAAGACCCTCAAGCCTGTCTGATCTTTCGTTTAGCACGGGTACCCTTCTCATTGATACCGATGCCGCGACAATCTCACATTCAAATGGGAGTATAGCTTTTGGAGAAATTGATGACATGTTTTTCAAGGATAAAAAAGGTGCCTACTGGCCCTATTCTGTATGCAGATTCAAATTTTCAAACATTGACCTTAATGGTAACCTTGTTGTGCAGTTGTCTGGGAAAAATACCTTGGAACTGGAAGCATTAGGTGGTTCCATAGAGATAGGGTCAAACCTTATCGCAGATGGGGGGGATGCCTCAGGTGAACTGGGTGGTAATGCTCATATTGGAGGCTTCGCTGGAGTTGATGCTGGCGAACTTGCGGGCAATGGACCTGGTTCCCCTCTTTATACGGCGACTTCGGGCCATGGTGCTGCTTTTGGAGGGCATGGTTCTGGAGAAGCACCAACATATGGCGAAAGAGACCTGCAGTCTCTCATTGGTGGAAGTGCAGGGGGGTCATCAAGTAAGAGTGGTTCGGGTGCTGGAGGTGGAGTGATATCATTAAAGGCATCAGCGGAAATTACCATCCATGAAAATGTGTTTATTACTGCCAATGGCGGCGATGGTGGCGATAATGCAGCGGCAGGAACGGGTGGTGCCATCCGACTCGAGGCAACACGGATATTTAATCATGGCACGCTCCAGGCAAATGCTGGCAATGGGGTGCTTATCTCTGGCAATAGCCAAACTCGAGGATCCTCTGGAGGAAGAATTGCCCTCATTGCCAATGGGGAGGTCAAAGCCGGCAAAACGTTTGTAAACGGTGAATGGCTTTCAAATGAAGGCACATTATTTATAGGTTGAACCTATTTAGACTCCACTTTGGAAGTGGAAAACGCAGACCTTACAGTAAACACCACAACAGGTTATTTTTCCGTTGAAGGCGGTGCTCATGGTTGCGGAGTATTCACTCCCGCGACTTATACGAACAACTTGGGGCAAAACTGGCACTTTGAAATTTGTACTTTTACCTTCAGTCAAATCTCAATTACAGGTGAAAGTGAAATTACGCTACTCGGCAACAAGCCTTTGGTCTTAAAAACAGTTGCTGGGGGCGATATCAGAATTGATTCTGATATGATCCTTGACGGTGGAGATGCGTCAAACGTTAATGGATATGGAGGAAGGGCTGTTTTAAATCCATGGCCTGGAAGCAGTGCTGAAAAGCTTTCAGGGTTTGGCCCTGGTGGACCGCCTCCCACTGGAGCTGCTGGGGTAAGTGCAAGTTATAACTACGGAGATGAAGAGTTAACCTTACTGCTTCCCGGAAGTGGTGGAGCAAGCGGGAGTTTTTTCCAGGGTTCCGGTGCCGGCGGTGGTGCCCTTTCCCTTGAGGCCGATGGGGACATAATTGTTGGGAGTGGGGCTGTCTTGAGTGCTAAAGGTGGCAATGGAAGAACCAGTGCAAACACAGCTGGTCAAGCCGGAGGTGGTTCAGGTGGTGCCATTCGCTTAATAGCGAAGAATATTTACAATGGTGGCTTAATTCGGGTTGACGGAGGAAATCGAGGTGCAGGTGGCGGTCGTGCTCTGCTTGCCTCGCAAGGTAATATAGAAAGAGGTACATTATCTATCGGAACTGGGTCTTTTAAAGAAATCAAGCCCCCTTCTTTGGCAATGCCAGGTACGATTAATCTTTCCTACAATAAGCCCGTTTTCATTGAGAAGAAAGTTAAAGTGAAAACAAGACCCCAAAATCTTAGGTTACATTTTCCTTTTGATGAAGGTCAGGGGCTTATTACCCATGATATGCATAACGACCGGCCAGGTAAGCTTACTGGCGGGACATCCTGGGGTGCCGGCTTTATGGGCTCAGCCCTTTCATTCAATGGTCAGGATGGATATCTTTCCACAGAAATTACTGGGGCAGATCTTGGAGTGGATGGAAAGAAACCGCGTACGGTAAGTTTCTGGGTAAATGCATTTACATCCACAACGGACGATCCTGGTTTTTACGGGTATGGAAGCTATCTTGACAGTGGGGGCATCAATCAATACTGGGGGATTCATAATATAAGTGGTTCAAATTATACAACCCTTGACAGTGGGCATTGGAATTGGTCGGGTACATTTACCCATGGAGCATCACTTCTTGATACATCATGGGTTCACTTCGCTCATTTATACGATGGCAATAGCATATTACTCTACAAAAATGGAATCCTGGCAGACTCAAAAGTTCGCGATGCAATTGGTACCGGCAATCAGGTTTTCCTTCAAGTTGGACGATGGGAAAATAACTCAAATGCCTATTTCAAAGGGCTAATCGACGACTTCAGAGTCTATGATGATGCTCTTACCGAAACAGAAGTACAAACCATCGGGGTTGGTCAGGATGTGTATGAGGAGACCAAGCAAATGCAATTTGATATTACAGCAACCGGGGATCCTACCGAGTTTTATATTGATGGATTACCTTCAGGATTAACATACGACAGTAAAACGGGTAAAATCATCGGCCTTCCTTTGGAAATTGGGACATTCGACCTTGATATCACTGCCTTAAACCAAGCGGGGCAAAGTGAGCAAAAAATCAAATTAATTGTAAATAAAACTTCCCCTACCCTCACCTCTTCCGTTCCTAAAAATGTAAGTTCCACTACTGCGAGACTTGCAGGCAGAGTCATTTCAGATGGAGGAACCCCGGTTCAATTGTCTCTATTTTGGGGAGAAAATGATGGTGGAACCGACCCAACTATTGATAACGCTGACTCTACTAAATGGGATAACCGCTTTGATTTGGACAACAACTTTACTTCAGGTGGTTTTAATCATTTCGTACAAGGCTTGGAAAAAAATTCCACCTATTTCTACCGATGGCTTGGAGGCAACGAAGCCAACCCTGCAGTTTGGAGCCAACCCACCCTTGAGGGAATCATTCATTGGTGGAAATTTGATGAAACCGAAGGAAGTCTCATATCAAATGAAATCTCCTCTGCATCTGGTACATCTGTCGGGCTAAAATCAACTGACCGGATTTTTGCTCATGAAGGAAGAGGGATTAGCTTGCTGGGGGATGGATCGCATGTCGTCATAAAATCTTACAAGGGGGTAGTCAGGAGTAACCCCAGGACTGTTTCTATGTGGGTTAAAACAAGTGATGCCAATGCAAGTTTGATTTCATGGGGTGCTGATGGCGATGGAGAAAAATGGGACCTGTCCTTGGAAAATGGTAAACTCAAACTCGACATTGGTAACGGGGTTATGCTGGGTGGGGCGACCCTGAACAACAATCAATGGAATCACATTGCTGTCTCTCTTCCAGCCGGCAGTTCATTGCTCTCGGATTCTACACTCTACGCGAATGGAGTGAATGATACTGTGTCCTCATCCCAATTTAATTTAAACCCCCTTCAGATATCTCCGGATATTTGGCTGGACGCCACATCTACGGATTACATGGACAAAGCCTCATCGAATACAGCTGGTTCACCTGTGTATGGTGAGGTGGTTAATTACTGGGGAAATCAAGTGCCGGGCAGTAACTACAATGCAGTGAAGGTTTCCGGGAATCCAGTATTTGAAATTGGTCTAAATTCCACATTTCCCTGTGTGAACACCAACGGTGATTCTTTTGAGATTACAAATTCGGCAAATGACTTTGACCAACTGACAGCCATGAGCATCACCTTTGTGGTCGACTGGCTCAATACGAGCACCGGGGAGAGAAACATATGGAAACAAGGAGGCGGTAGTGGTTGGTATAACGGTGAACCTTCTTTTTGGATTGGTAAATTTAACACAGGAGCACGTCAAGGAACGGGTGTTTGGTATACCTCGGGTGGTAGTTGGCCTGATGGTCACAGAAAATTAAACGGTTCTGATGTAGAACCGAATTCTTCCGATGCCAGAAATGAAACCAAGATTATTTCTGTTATTTACGACGGGGCAAACGGAAATAATAAAATCTTCTCCAATGGTTATTTGGTTAGTGAAGTAAATAACATGTGGTCCAGCCTGTATTCTTCTGAAGAAAACATTAGAATAGGTGGCGGCAATCGTTATGGAGACGTAATTATATGCAGAAAAGCCTTATCTTCTTTGGATCGTGAATATATTGAAGGCTACATAGCCCATAAGTTTGGACTAAATCAAAAACTGCATCCGGATAACCCATACAGAGAGGTTATGGACTACATGGTAAAAACAGGGAATGAATATGATGTAACCATCGGTACAAATGTCGAGGGAAACCACTTGCATGGAGTCATTGACGAAGTTCGTATTTATGATCGCGGCCTAGCTGCAATAGACATTCGAAGTCTTGCCTTGGGAGGGACGATTGAGTTTAAGACTTCTGCCATCCCAAGTCCACCATCCGTGGAAATTCTCAGTATCCAAGCCGAAGCAAATGCCACGGTTCAAATCACAGCAGAACTCACGGAAAAAGATGAGAACCTTCCCAGTGTATCCATATACTATGGCAGAAACGATGGCGGATTTGAAGCCAGTCAGTGGGAACACAACCAATCACTTTTTGGTGGAACTCCTGTCAATCTTGGTGAATTCAACGCTACGGTTTCAGGTCTAATTCCCGGAGAAAAATATTTCTTTCGGGTCTTCGCAGAAAGTATGGATGGCACAGACTGGTCAAGTGGGTCTCCAGAAATAAACCAGGACCTTTTAGCCTTTTGGAGAATGGATGAATCAAATGGCACACTTATCCATGATTCTGTCTTTCCATTTTATCATGCTGAACTCGAGGGTCTGAATCTTGACTCCAGCCGTTCTGGTTCTTTTCAGGGTAATGCTCTCAATCTTGATGGCTGGTCCCAGTCCATCCATTTAGATAGAGAAAGTGAAGGCTTCCTTAATCATTCATTTGAAGGCAGAACGGTTGCAGGCTGGATCAAGCCAAAATCAAATTTCTACATTGGCCCAACAATAACAGCCCATGAAGACTTGGTCGCCTATTTTCCAGCAGATGAAGGTAGCGGTTCAGTTTTGGATGACCTTAGCATAAACAATTTGAACTCCAACATGCAAGGTGGCACCGCCTGGTCGGATGGTCTTTTTGATCGGGCAATATCTTTCGACGGTAGCAACGACAATATAGCAATCAAATCGGATGAACCATTAAATCAATTGCACAGAAAATCCTACTCTATCACACTGTGGGTCAACCCAACGGCCGCTGCACCAGGATTGCATAACGAAGGGCAACTTCGGGTCAGTGGCTATCGAGTGGCTATGAGTGATTCTTACTTTACAGATATTTCCTCTGCCTTTGCCCTGACACCTTCGGGCCACTCCACTTTAACTACAGGACCAGACTCCCGGGGTCTTGATTATCAAAATGACACAGATTTCATATCCTCGGGAGTAGGCATTGGTACTGATAATTATTTAGTTATTTTTAGTGGATCCTTTCAGGCTAAGGTGGCAGGAAATTATAATTGGGAAATTCTCGGAAATGACAACCGCGGCGCTCTATGGATTGATCTTGACCAGAATGGTGAATTTGAGTCCATGGGTTCGCAGGGACAGGAAAAAGTTTTGGACAGCACAGCCGCTTCTGCCAATACAAGTGTTAATCTTCTTCCTGGGTATTACAAAATTGCCCTTATACACGGCGAGAAAACTGGTGGATCCAGCCAGCAGTTGAAATTTTCCGCACCCTCCAGTGATGCTGGTCCAACAATACTGACCACTGTAAAACCCAGTGATACAGAGCAGTCAGAGCTATTTGTTACAGAAAACTCATACACGATACTAAAAAGGGACTCCCTAAGCCTGTCTGTGGATGGCAATTATTTCCCAAGCTTTCAACACGCCAATTACTCAGAAAGCATACAAGTACAATCAAGCCAAAGTCTAAGTGAGTCCACTTGGACTCACCTGGGTGTGGTCGTTGACTACAATGCGTCAACGATTGAAATTTATGTAAATGGTGTTTCAGTCGGCAACGAAAACTTACCTGCGGGTGAACCCCTTCATTTCTTGTCCACAAATAAATGGCTTCTTGGGGGGACAAATGCTGTAGATAACGACTATTTTAAAGGTAAAATAGACGACATAAGGTTTTATCAGAAAGCACTTGCGGAAGACGAAATGATGGCTATTGCCAATGATGATTTAACTTCCGCAGTCATCGCCGGGTATGCCAATCAGGTACTCTATGACGAAGGCACCTCAAGTTCCGGCTTATCTGTCGGGATAAAAGGGGGAATCATACAAGCAATGGTAAGCGAAGGGGGAGAAATCGCCTCAGTGGAAAGCGGAAATGAAATGTCCAGTGAAGAGTGGAATCATTTCGCGGTAAGTTTTGGGGAGTCCCCCAAATCCTTTAGTCTTTACATCAATGGAATCCTGGAGGATGGCCCCACCCTGCTGGAATCAACTGCAACTATTTCAGGCACAACCGATAAGGCCTATGTTGGTAAACGGGAAGGGACATCACCTCTTCCAGGGCAATATGGTTTTTACAAAGGTTTAATTGATGAACTTAGAGTTTATGACCGTGGCTTGGGTGCTGATGAAATAGCCATGATTCATGATGGAGATTTCGCCAATGAAGGATTCCTTGAATTTATTGCTATTGATAAACCTGTCATCCTCACACATAGCCCATTGGGAGTCCTCCCCGATCTAGCAACCATGCAGGTAGAAGTTTTATCCATTGGCGGTGATGTTTACGAGTTTGAAGAAACGATTGACCTGACCTTCAATGCAGACTCATTCCCCGGGATGCAAGCCTGGTATTCGGCAGAGGACACCGGCTCACCATTGGATAATGGAGATGTGATAAGCAGCTGGATCGATCTCTCCGGAAATTCCCGAGATATGGGGTCTACTTCAGGCAACCCAAGGTACTTTGACTCTGCACTTCAGGGTAAGCCTCTTATCAGCTTCGATGGCGATGACCTCATTTGGACTTCTCATAACTTTAGCGACTTAGTTAATACCGGTTACACCATGGTTTCATTATCCCGATATACTGGAGCAAAGAACAGTCGGGTAATTTCCTCAAGAAATCGTAATTTTCTTTTTGGATACCACAGAGCCCTGACCGGCCGTTGGCATGCCTCTGGCTGGATATCTACAGCAGGGCCACTCGATTCAGATTGGCATTTGCACTTGGGCGTTATCGGCAAAAAAAGTAACCCTAAAGCCTCTTTTTGGCGTGACGGTCAAAATCTGGTCACCGATAGCCGTGGGTCAGGAAACACCAATTTTGACCCTGGTCAACTTCAATTCGGTGGGTATAGTACAAACCGAGAAATGTCAGCTTGCGAAATTGCTGAAGTTATGATTTTCGACAGCGTACTCAACCAATCCCAAAGAGCACAGCTCGAAGGTTACATCGCACACAAATGGGATCTTGCGGAAAAAGTTCTCCCTCAGAGTCACCCACATTTTGATCAATCCCCTTTTGGCGGTATTACCACCCGCAGGGAAATCAAAACAATCGGCGGTGACCGACCTGTGGTTAAGATCTTTTGGGGTGATGATCTTGTGGAAGGAAACTCTACAACCATCGATCCTGATGATAATGCATCTTGGGACTTTGTATATGAAGTAAATGGCAGCAATCCTGTAAGTCTTGGAATTTATGAAGGCCTTGCATCCCCGTTGACATTGAACAAAACCTACTACTATCGGGCTTATGCTGAAAACCTTGGCGGAAGTGCATGGTCTCCAACGATTGAAAACTTTAGGGCCATCGATACCCGCTTTACTGAGGAAACCATGGAAGGACTTGTTTTGTGGTTGGATGCCTTGGATGTCGATGGTGACAATAAACCTGACAGTGTTTTGGATGATTCTTTGTTGCCACTTTGGGTCGACAAATCTAAGTCGGATAAAAATGCCCTGCAAACGGTCGCCCTTCAATCACCAAGTTATGCAGAGAATGCCTTTGGATCTTTGCCTGGTGTGCGTTTTCAAACAGGAAACTCGTATAATTTAGGAAGTTTGAGTCTTAATTACGGGAATGTGCATGTATTTATGGTTACCCAAGGGTCTGGCGTGGGAGTTGGCGCAACCGATGGACTGTCTTCCTGGACATTAGACGCTAAACCAGGTAACCGGTTGGGGATTTACAAAAGCGAAAACAATACTCTTCAAAACATCACTCTTGGGCTCGACCCAAGTACTGGATTCGGTCAACTCATTGGAGAAATTGCTGAAATTATGATTTTTGATCGCAACCTTCAACCTATTGAGAAGGAAAAAATAGAAGGTTACTTAGCACACAAATGGGGTGTAATCGACGACCTTACACAAAGTGGATTCAAGGTTCGCAACGAATTAGTATTGTATTACCCATTTAATGAAACCGATGGTTCCATTGTTCAGGATTATTCAACCTCGCTCAGAGATGCAACCGTTGTAGATGCAGCACTTGATACAGTCGGGAAGTTTGGATCAGGGATTTTGTTTTCTCCCAATATGGAACAGACTAAAATTCTATTACCTGAAGGTAATCACCTTTCTTGGAATAACAAGAACTGGACAATATCAACTTGGTTTTCAGCCCCGCTTCCAATTGCTGGTGTTGAAGATCTTCATGCACTCTTCAATGAATATTTAGAACCTTATGTCGCCTTCAACTATGACCAAAAGACACTGACTCTTTTTGACGGGTCTTCTTTCAGTGACACAAACTTTGTATTCAATAATGCCACTGGATGGCATCACCTAGTGATTAAAAGTAGCCCATCCAGTATGCAGTTTTATATGGATGGAAATAATGTCGACTCCTTCAATAAAGGGATAGTTTTAAACATCGAATCAATTGGTAACCTATTTGCCGGCAATGGTTTATTTGCAGAAAAGATGGATGACTTCAGGATTTATTCTAAAGGGTTATCTATCACAGAAATTACTGACTTATATGGTAATGGTGATGGCGACTTCGGTGTTCATCCCTATGAGGAATTCCCTCCTGAATTTGACAATATCCCTGAAGTCATTATCCCCGAAAGCCCGGTTGTTTATTGGACTTTTAATGAATTAAATGGAACTGAAGTAAGGGATGACTCTGGCTTAGAAAATCATGGATATGTTGAAAATAACACCAGCACCCCTGATCTTTTCTTTCATTCTGAACCTGGAAGGAATGGATCGGCCATACGATTTGATGGCGGTGAAACTATTGTGTTAGAACAAGATGTCACCACATTTAATGTGTCTGGTCCTTTTAGTTTATGCATTTGGTTAAAATCTGCAGATTTAAATGCTCAGGTTATAAATTCTGGCAGGTTTGCGATCAATGTATCGGATGGATTTCTTTGGGGGCAAGTTCAAGTGGGGGGAGTTATCAAGCAAACCGAATCTATTCCCCTACCCGCAGAAGAATGGTTTCATCTCATCCTTCTTTGGGATGGGAATAAACTTCGCCTCTATAAAAACAACGAAGAAGTCACATCTCCGATTAATTCAAGTGGAAATTTAACCGGATCCGGGACCCTTTATTTTGGTGGAAGACCAGGCATCAATGAACCTTATGAGGGTTTGATGGATGACCTGCGCATTTTTGATCAAGCACTCACTGCTGGACAACGGCAGGAAGTTTACAATTTTTCTGATCCAGCCCTCATTGCTTACTATGGGGAAGACTTTTCTTACAATATTGAATCCCTTAAGGGACCGACAGATTTTAATGCAACTGGCTTACCCAGTGGGCTAGAAATTGATACATCATCGGGACTGATTTTTGGTGAGGCTAATGAGACGGGTATTTTTCCCGTAGAGATCACGGTCTCCAATATCTCTGGAAGTGACTCAAAAACCTTTGAACTCCAAGTAAGTAAAGGCAGGCAAAGTATTCTGCAGAATGAAGATGTAATATCTCTAACTTACGGGGATTTACCTGCAGACCTTAACATAACTGCAACCTCTGGCTTACCTGTTGAGTTCTCCATAACGGAGGGCAATGAGACCATAGATTTGAATGGTTCTCGTATTACCGTTAAGCAAACTGGGTTTGCCAGTATCCGTGCATCGCAACCAGGGGATGATAATTGGTTGCCAGCAGAATCGGTTCTCTTGAATTATCAGGTTATGGCCAAAGAAGTATTAATTACCACTGATGATCAGTTCAGGAAAACGGTTGAAGTAAACCCTGTCTTCACTTTTTATGCAGAAGGACTTACGGGTAGTGACTTGATCGATGACTTTAACATAACCATTTTGCCTCCTGTAGAAAATGGCTCTGTATCCTCCCCCACTCCGCCTGGTTCTTATCCCATTATTACTTCTGGGATTACCGCAGAGAATTATATTTTTGCTTATCAATATGGCACCCTAGTGGTATCGGATAAAAGCCAGCAGCAGATTGTTTTCGATCAAGATCTCTCTCTCGTATCTGCCGTTACTCCATTTATTAACTTAGAAGGATATTCTCAAGATATGGAAGGAAACATAACATCACTCCCCCTCTCATTTACCGTTGAGGATGCTAGTATTGCCAGGATTCTAGAAACGCAGAAAAATGTAATGACTGCCTATTGGAAGTTTGATGAAAATCTTTACAACGGAGCTAAAGACGAAATTAATGCTTATAATGGTAGTTTGCTTAACCTGGTGACCACAGGCATTGAGAAAGTTTGGGTTCCCGGGCGATTCCATAACTCAATCCAGATGGGTCAACCAAGCAATGGGAGGGTGAATTTTGGGAGTGTTGAATTAGACCATAACTTCTCAATTAGTTTTTGGCTGAAGCCGGAAAATATAATGGGACCAGCCAGCACCCTGCTATCTAAAAATAATATAAATTCGATGAAAGTTTTTAAGCTGGAAAAAGGCGAAGAAAATGCAAGCCTTCGCTTAAGTTTGTACCTGGACGGGGTAAATGAAGAACTGGTGTTTTCCTCTACAGATGACTTACTCGAAGAAAATATATGGTCTCACATAACCATCACATACAATGACTCGAATGGATCAGTACAACTTTTCAAGAACGGGCAACTCAACCGACAGATTAGCGGTAAATTCTTTACCGGAACTAGCATAATATCAAGATTCTCAAGCATGAAGCTTGGAGATGAAATAAACTCATTCACTGGCCTATTTGATGATTTAAGAGTTTACAAGATAACACTTGATGATGCAGATATGGCAAATATCTACGGTAGCGGTTTTGGTGACTTCACCAAAATTGAAATTATTGGAGCCGGGCAGACCAAAATTACTGCTATGCAACTTGGCGACTCTCAGTATGAGGCATCACTTCCATTCGAAAATTATCTTACAGTTTACAAAGTTCCTCAGGAAATATCATTTGCTTCTATCAAGAATCATTCGGTTGGAGACTTCCCCTTTCCTCTCACCGCCGCCTCTGATTCCGGGCTTCCGGTTAATTTTTCCTCTTCCAACCCTGCTGTTGCTACTCCAGTAGGGAATTATCTATATGTACACGGAGCCGGCGAAGTTACCATCTATGCCAGCCAGGAAGGAAATGAAAAATATGACGCTGCGATAGATAAAAACCAATCATTTACTGTAAATTATGGAAACCTTTTCACCGATTCTGCGCCTGGGTTGAAGCTTTGGTTTGATGCCACAGATGTAAATGCTGACTCTCAGCCTGATGAGGTCATTGACTTTATCGCCCAAAACAAAATCAGCATGTGGGCAGATAAATCCGGGAACAATAATAATCCAATCCAGGGAAACCTGCTTAGCATGCCGCTTTGGACTCCAGAAGCATTAAACGCTAAACCGACTGTCACATTCGATTCAAACCTAAGCTTCCTACTGCAAGATCCAGTCTCAGATTCCTCCTTTGTTTTTCTCGTTCATAAGCAAGAGACAGTTGGCTTGTCATCTATTTTAGGCGGAGACTTAGGCACTACTAGTGCAGATGGTTATGTGGCTTTAGCTCATGCTTCTGGGAATGTGGAGATTTTATCTGAATCGCCTTCGACCGAATGGAGTGTAAGCACCCTAAGGGTCTTACCTAATGCGCAATCACTTTGGGTTAACGGAGCTATCGTAGGTACGGATAGCTACAACCAAGGTGCAGATGCCTTTAATTTGGTCGGAAATAACTTCATTGGAGAGATTGCAGAAGTTCTAGTGTTTGAGGAAGAGCTAAATAAGGTTACGAGGGAAAAAGTTGAAGGCTATTTAGCCCACAAATGGGGATTAGACTCAAAGTTGCTGCCGTCACACCCTTATTATTCTGTAGCACCTACATTCGGCGGAAGCCAAGAAATTATTTGGGGAGGGGTAGTCACCTATGAAGAAGCAGGCAAAACGAAATCTAAGCTCCCAATCAAAGCTCTGGGAGATTTACCTTTCAGACTGCAAGCTTATGCGACTTCTGGTCTGCCCGTAAGTTTTGTTTCCAGTAATACCAGTGTAGTTGCGATCACGGGTGATATTGCATCTATAGTCGGAGTTGGTGAGGTAACGATCACGGCAATCCAAATGGGGGACTCTCGTTATCACCCTGCCGCACCCAGTTTTCAGGACTTACATGTTATTGCTCCTGTCACCAAAGATGATCAGGGCATATCCTTTTCAGAAATATCTCTAAAGGTAAGGGATGATCCTCCCTTTCTCATTGAAGCTCTAGCTACTTCCTCCGGAATAAACCACCCTGTCTTCCATTTACCTCTTAACTATGAGGTGAAATCCGGTCCTGCAACCATTGATTCTAACGGTCTTGTTGCACTTGATGGCATAGCGGGTAATGTCGTCATTAGCCTTTCCCAGTCTGGCAGTGCTTATGTAAATCCTGCTTTACCAGTTGATGTAGTATTTGAAGTATCTTCCAAGCAACGACCCAGTGTTCTTTTTAAGAACCTTGCGGGTGACGGCAATCTGACTGACATCCCGACAGGGTACAGACCTCTTGTGCTACAAGGAGTGTCAACCGATAACGGAAAACCCTTTATTGTCACAAGCTCAAATACTTCGATTGTGAGCATTCATAATGGAAGTCAAATCATTCCACTGGCGCCCGGAATAGTAAGCCTAAGCTTCGTAATCCCTGAATCGGATTCATACTTAGTTTCCGAGATAACAACGAAGACATTAAGAATTGTTGCACCAACAAAAGAGGCCTGGGTGGCATTCAGAAAGTCTGATGTCCGGTACGATAAGATATTGGAAAGGTTTACTCAGAGATACCAGTCCCTTAATTCTTCGTTGTCTCTATTTGATGCGACAGAAAAAGCGCGGAAGATTTTCAATGAAAATTACGCTGACTCAGATGAAGACGGCTACAGTAATTTGTTTGAACGAGCTTCTGGTTCTGATTCTTTGGGGCCAGATAAGCGGCATCATCTGCCCCAACAAATCCTGTTACCAGACAATAAGCAAAGAATTTCTTTCGTTCGATACAAATCTCCTCTTCAAACTACTGGTGAAGCCTTTGAGTATCATGTTGAGCAAAGCACTAACCTGCAAACTTGGGATTCTTCCGGGCTAATGGAGGAAAGTATTATCGACCTAAGCCAGAACATGGAGCGAGTCACTGTTGTAACAACAGAATCGATCCAATCTGGTCAACGGAGATTCTTAAGGCTCAGGATTTCAATCCCCTAATTAATCTGACTACATTTATGAGTTGCATACTAATTTTAAGCTAGGTTAAATCGTGTTTTATTAATCTATATATATCTATGAAAATCTTCCCCAGCATTATCTTTTTTGCCCTGTTTGTCGTTTCTTTATCTGCTGAAAATTACCCGGATATAAGTATACAAGATCTACAAAAGGCCATCTCCAGTGGTAAGGTTGCCCTGATCGATGTAAATGGGGCCAAGTCCTTTGCTCGTGGTCATATTCCCACTGCTATTGAATTTTCAAGTGCAAAAGCTAATTTGGGCGATCTTCTACCTAAAAATAAAGAAACTCTCATTGTCTCTTATTGCGGAGGTCCCGGTTGCAGAGCTTACAAAAGAGGGGCTGACGCAGCTGCAAAACTAGGATTTAAAAATATCAAGCATTTATCTGCGGGCATTTCTGGTTGGAAACGATCGGGTGCGAATATCGCTAAAAAGTAAATTTTCGGGATAAATTAAGGAGGCGTCTCCACTGGATGCCGTTTTTATTGTTATCGAAAAGGTATAAAAACACTTTGCCTTTATACCTTTTCAATAGCATATTTCTTATGTTGTTTTAATGAATTTATTTTCCATAGTTTCTTTGATGCTAGGGCTTCTTTTTATCTGTAGCCCTCACCTTGGTTTTTCTCAAGGCAGCCAGATTAGTGAACTTAAGGGATCGATTTCAGTTCATCTAGAAGGTGGCTCAACTGAAAGACCTTTCTTCCTTGTCAGTTCATCTAGCTTAAAGGGAGACGCAGTTTTTCGTGGACAAGTGAGGCAAGCAAACGACAGCAATATTTCATTCTACGAAGTCCCAAATTTATTGGACCCTGATAAAATGCAACCACCTTTCAAGCCTGGTGTATTATCTACCATCCAAGCACGGGCAAAGGTAGAGGTGGAAACCAATGGCAGTTTATCTTCCATTACCCTTACCTATCCAGGAGCAAATTATATAAGCAGCCCGGATGTATTCGTCGATCTACCCATTTCGGGTTCTGGCTCAGTAACTAACTTCAAGATTGCAGAGGTTGAAGCGCTTGTCGATCCCACTTCCGGTCAACTTTCTTCATTGGTATTCAAGGACAATGGACTGGGATATGCTAGTAACCCAAGAGTCAAAATAGAGGGGGGAGCCCACTTCATTAAGATTGTTGAGGAAGGCTCAATCTTTACTGGTAAATTTTTCAAGATAGCAAGTAATGATCATTCTAGTGTAGTGGTAGAAAACATACTGGGGATTGATTTGACTCAAGTTTTTAAGCCCAATCAACTTATTGAGATTTATCAAGCTTGGACTCTTGGTTCTTTATTTGGTCATAGCAGTGAAGAGGTTAGCCTGGCTGAAGGTAATCAAGCAACTGCCGACCTCATTTTCATCTTAAAACCTTATGGAAGCCAAAACGGTTCGGCAACTGACTTCAGCTCTTTTTATCATGATGGAGATATTTGGCGTGCTGCTGCAGACCCCACAAAAACAGACTCGGCAGATACGGTTATTATCCACCCTGACCAAGCTTTTATTATAGCACGTAGGTCCCCAAGTCCCTTAGATCTAGTTTTTTCTGGCAGTGCAGCCACCCGTGATACTTTTGGGAGTTTCCCCGCTCATCTAAAGCGCCAACTGCTAAGCAACCCATACGGTGTAGATATTATGCTTTCCGACCTAATTTCAGCAAATAATATTACCACTAACCCCCTCGATACCATAAAATGGTTTGCACATAATTCTCAGGAACAGGCAGACAATGTGAGAATTCTTACGGACAATGTATGGCATACCTACTGGAATGATGGTACCAATTCTGATATTGAGAATACCGCATCAGCAACCGCTCGTTTCGGAACTGGTATTGGGGGCGGTATAACTCAACAAGACATCTCTTTTTCCCATGGTATTATAACTGCCATGACCAATCCCTTGTCTACAAATATTGTGGTGACATCCAATAATCATGGTCTTAAAAATGGGTTTTCCGTATCCATTAATCAGGCAAGTGGTCATAAAACAAATGACAATAAAGAACAAATTGATGAGAATGGTAATCTTGTTTCTCAAGGAGCAATCCCATTTACTATCGAGTCCTCAGCCAATGGATATTATGAAATTCAGGTTTTAGATAGCCACACCTTTGAACTTATTGGCAGATTTGGAGATTGTGATTTTATTAGCGATGGCCTTGCCTCTTGGTCCACTGGTTCAGGTGGTAGTGGGTATAGCTCCGATGCATTTGTTTCATTTGTCGGGGGAGGTGGAAGCGGAGCTACTGGGATCGCCCGTGTGGTTGGTGGCAAAGTTACATCTATTTTAGTTACTGATTCTGGTGCTGGCTATATCCGTGCGCCGAAAGTATTTATTCATTCTGGAGGATGGAAAAAGCTCGGTGCCGGAAATACTCCTTTTAATGATGCCCTCATACCTGCAAGTTCTGGAATACTGCTAGTCCGCAATCATTCAGGAGCTGTGCAGACACTCTTCAGTATTGATAGTCCTTTTAATTAATAAGCTTTAACTCATTTGATGTGCATCCACATCAAGGGTGTCATGAATTTCATTATCCAAGGGAAATATTGCTCTTTTTTTAGCCAAGTGATTGAGCGATTCTTGGACTGATGAGGTTAAGTAAAAAAGATGAAAGCGATAATACCCTTTGATTTTTTCAATGGGAGCCAAGGCAGGGCCCTTTGCCTCTAAGCCAGGAATTGGCTCGGCATCTAATACTTTCCTCCATTCGGTGGCGTAAAATTCTGTTTTCTCCAAACTTCTACCGCGGAAAATATGTCGAATGAGATGGCGGAAAGGAGGATAAGCAAGTTCTCGACGCATCTCCATTTCTTCTTCTAAAAAACCTTCAATATCTGGTTTTCTCGAAAATTGAATAGATGGGGAATGCGGGGCGTAGGTCTGCACATATACTTCGCCGGCCCTGTCGCCTCGCCCTGCCCTACCAGCCACCTGAACCAAAAGTTGGAATGCTCTTTCGGAAGCACGAAAGTCTTCCATTCGCAGTGGCAAGTCTGCATCAATAACTCCTACAAGGGTAACATTCGGAAAGTCCAAGCCCTTGGCAATCATCTGGGTGCCGACAAGAACATCTATCTTTCCT
>Ga0206123_10001129_pt1 | contig 25552 bp, 24 predicted proteins | sample Helgoland_Spring_2_FD_160086 | JGI IMG/M metagenome (GOLD analysis project Ga0206123, IMG submission 160086) | Pelagic subsurface seawater microbial communities from Kabeltonne, Helgoland, North Sea - Helgoland_Spring_Bloom_20160316_1 | ecosystem: Environmental > Aquatic > Marine > Epipelagic ...
AGCTCAACAATTAGCATTAACTGTTGGAGAGATTCCCATTTTTCAAAATTTATTTGGCTAATATCATCGGATATTTTATTTTCTTCTTCTAAAAAAACGGAAGCCATAACTTTCTTTATTCTATTTTTCATTTTTTAATATTTAAGTTTATTGTAAATAAATCTTCAAGAGTAAATAATTTCTTAAGGTTTAGTGTGTACTCTTTACTTTTGGATGGTAATATTTTTGAAGTGAAACCTAACAAGTCATAAAATTTTTCTGTTTGACTATTTTTAAGAGATGGTATATAGTAACTCTTTATACTAGTAATTTCTTTTGTGTATAAATAATTTAAGACACTTTTAATGATTGCAAATTCTGCTTTTCTACCAAGTATTCTACAACTGAGCATATAACTATCAATCTCAGCGACATTATCATTAATTAATATTATTCCCGCAGCTGTAATGCCATTATCACCAAACTTATCAGAAACAGAAGCACAGAATATTAAATTATTTAAAGAGTTAATTTCTATAATTTCAGGCTCTGAATATCTTTTAGTTGTAAGGTTAAATTGGTTAGTCTTTTGCGTTAATTGTGCAATTCGTGGAATATTAAACGTATCTGCCTCATCAATTTTAATAATAGTCTTAAGACTCTTCAAATAATCATTTATCGACACAAATTCTTTACTGTTTTTCAACCTTGCTGAATTAGCTTTATACTGCTCTGTTTTGACAGTATCTTCACCAGTCAACTTATATAAAAGAAAGTATTTATTGTAAACACCCTGAAAGAAATCAGTCATTTCATAGGGTTTTTCCGGAAAATCAGGTAAAATAACTTCTGGTTCAATTTCTCCAACTAGGGATCGCTCAAAGGGGTTATCATCAATAAAAACAATACTATCTAGTCCAATATTGAGTTCTATCGCAATTTCTCTAATATTATCTGCTTTGTTATTCCAGTTTATTCTAAACGATACAAAATCATCCTTCTTTAAAATCATATCTGGATGATTTTCAAAAGCCTCCCAAACATCATTTTCGTTATTTTTACTACTTATAGCTAATAAGACTCCATTTTTTTTTGCTTCCTTTAATTGTTTTTGAAAATCAACAAAGCAACTTCCTGGATAGTTGTTTCCAAGTTTAATACCGTTTATACCATCTTCTCCCAAAATTCCTCCCCACATTGTATTATCGAGATCCAATACCAAACATTTTTTCCTAACACCATTCATGGATTTTAAAACAGAATCAAACCAGAGATGAAAAAATTTATTAAGTAAAGGATTGATAATTATTTTAGATAAATAATAATATTTTTTGTCTATGATATCAATCAGCTTAAACTGATTAAATAGTTCATCTATCTTAACAATTTTAATTGTTGAAGAATTAATTGAAAGATCATACACACTTTTATTAAACTCCGAAATACTTTCTGATACAACATTTGATGATAGTTGCCACGATGGAAGGTATCTACCATCGAGTGTAAATATCAAGAAATTACCTGCTTCATTATTGGTAATAGCTAACTGAAGTTTAGTTTGGATATCCTTTATTTCCTTTAATATTTCGTTTTCATCAAATCCCGGAGTTATAAAATAACACCAGATTGAAAGCAAAAAATTTCCTTCAGGAAAAGTAATACTTCCGTAATCACTGAAAGTAACATCTTTTAAATTCGAAAATAGAGGTTCAACTGTTTGGTTTCTATATACAAAAACACTCATAATAATCGTTTTTTTTATTTAATAGATTTCTTTGATTTTTATTTAATTTATTATTACAGCCAAGTGAATATTAACTTAAACACTAGTCTAAAAGGTAATATAATCCAAGCTTTCTTTCCGGATATTTTTTCAAACTCTTTCGTGTTTTCTATGTAACTTTTACTTTCACCGCCAGGAGTATGTCGAACTAAAATTTTTCTCGTTTTGATAAACTTGCAATGTTTAATTGAAACAAACATCAAAAAATCACTTGCTATATTTAAATTAGTTTTGAAAGGTTTTAAAATACTTTTCTTATAAATTGATGCTAAATGTGGTGGCTGAACATGAAAATTTAGTAGCCAAGGCCTCCAAAATAATGAACCATGATAACGCGGAGGTGAGGTATTTACTATAGCCCTTCCTAATGCATAATCTGCATTAGTTGAAATTAATGTATCTAAAGTTTCAGAAATTCCAATATTATCGTTAACAAAATCATCAGCATGTATAAACATTAGATAATCATTTGTAACTAATGACAAACCTTTATTTAATGCATCATATATTCCATTGTCTGGCTCTTCTACTAATGTTTCAACTTTGCTTACAATTTCATCATTTAATTTATCACCTCCATTTATTAATATATGTTCAACATCAATATACCTCCTGAGATTATTTATAGAATCTATTGTTTTAATGATGTAAAGATTATTATAGGCTATTGTTATTATACTCAGTTTTTTTTTAATCATTTATGTCTTATTTAATTGTTATTTGTTTCATTATTATTTTTTAATATTTCCTTGATTGTGTTATCAAATAAATAAATATCATTTTTAATAATATTTAATACTTTAATACATCCTTTTTCAAATTCTTTCGAATTAAAATTTTTAAAATATCCTAGTAACTCATTATGAATATTGTCATAATAACTGATGGTTAAGCCCAAATTAAATTTCTCAACATAATAGGCTTGAATACTATCTTTATTAACCATCATTGGTTTTCTAAATATAAGGCCAAGATAAAACCTATTTGTCATTTGGGTCATGGCTTCAGGTGTGTTAGGTAATAAGATATTAATTACATCTGATTTTATAACTAAACGAGATTCATCTTTTTTATTATATCTTCCAGAAAACTCTATATTATTAATGTCTGTAGAATATTTTTTTAGATTAATTAGCTCTGTACCATCACCTATAAATTTTAAATTAAAGTATTCGCTGTTTCCTAAACATTTTATAAGTTTAGAATTTGAGGAAAAATCACGAATCTGACCAATTGTTAAAACTTCTATTTTGTTATTACTCTGTATAGTACAGGAATCAAATTTATTAACATTCAAATCAGTTTTTCTTACATTATGGGAAAGAATATATTGATGGTTTTTTGGTAACCATTTTTTGTAAGCATTTGATGATATCATTGTTGCTAATGAATTTTGAACTAAAAATAATAAAGAATTACTGAAGAAGGGGACTAAAGGAGAAAAATCACGAATATCTAAAATATATTTTTTTTGTTTTAATATCGATTTAATAAATATTGCACAAGCTATAGTATGGACAGTTAGAAACTCGTATTTATTATATTTTAGATGTTTTTTAACAAAAAATGAAAAGAGAAAATAACCATATATTTTCTTTACAAAACTATCACTTTCATAAGAAGTTTTATTGAAAACAACCACATTGTCATAATCATTTAACTTGTCATTATTTCTGTTCCAACAAATAAAAGTGTACTTCATATTTAAATCATCAAATAAATCAGTATAACTTTTTATGTAGGGCGCGTAATTAAGTAACCCAGGCACTATAATTCCAATAGACATAATTATAATTTATAGGTTAAAAATCCAAGATTTGTAAGGGATAAAGGAATTCTTCTCATTTAATCCTGATTCGAAAGCAGTCACATATATATTTAAGTATAGAAAAAACATAATTATAAATAAAGAATAGATTGTAAAGTTTACTATTTTTTTTGAGTCAGATTTAAATAATTTTGAATATTCAGGTATTAAAAAAATCCAAAAAATAATAAAAAAAGCACTTACTCTAGAAGCTGTTACAGGCTCAAATGATAAGATATTAAACAGAAATATTCCAAAACTAGAAATCGCAATAAAAATTTTATTTATAGGGTTAAATGAAACTAATTTATCATATACAAAAATGTTTAGCACTGCTATAGAGTAGTATATATATTGTAACTTAGTTGGTGAGTGAAGATCTGCGTCTAAATAAAAAGTAACATATCTCTTAATCATTGAATTATCAATATTTGAAAATATCTCTAAATAATTATAAATAAATTCTGATAATATAAATGAGCTGGATATCAGTATAATATTTGTTATTTTATTGAAAGGTTTTTTACAAATGAATATAAGCAATAAACCAATTATTGATGAATAATGTAGTAATGTAGAAATCCATATCAATAAGAGAAATTTTAAATGTTTTTTTTCATAAATATATTTAAAAGAAAAAAGAATTATAGCAGTTGCAACTGATTGACGAATTGTTGATAATGAGGCTAAAAAAAATAACGGTAAACAATAAAACACTAACCAGGATAAAGCATGGTTTGATGAGTACCTAGTAATTGATTTATGAACAAAATATAATGTAAAGAAAGAAAATATAATAAAAACAATAGGATAGAATTCCAAATATGCTCCTATTTGTAAAATAAACTTACCTAATGGTTCAAATCTTGTGTTTGAAACAGTATAAATACCACTTTTAATTATACCTACATATTCAGTGTAGTCCCAACCTACATCGAACCTCATTGCTGAAAATAAAAATAAAGCAAGAAAAATAATTAATGACCGATATTTTGATTTAAAATAACTTGATAACATTATTGTTAAAAAGATTAAAATATATGGCCAAAACTCAAAGTACACTTCCATTTTATTAAATTGAATTTAGAATTTTGACAGAAAAATCATTTATACTTCTCCCTTTTGTATAATTATTTGAGACTTCTATATCATTAAATTTATCTTCAGAGTCCAAAAAATCCTTTATGGAATTTGAAGAACCATCCTTTAACAAATAGCCTAGTCTATTCCTTTTAATTAGTTTGCCTAACAAACCTAACCCAGGAGCAATAACAGGCACTTTAAATGAAGCTGCGTATGATAATACACCGCTACTCTGACAAATGTTTTTATAAGGAATTAAAAGGTAATTACTAGTTGAACACAATGAAGCTATAAAACCTGAATCTACAAATTGATTATAAACATATATAATGGCTTTAGTTTTTAATTGCTCGACTAACTGGTAAAATTCAGATTCAATAGAGTGATTAATCTTTCCCGCAAAAATAAAAAAACGCTTATCCTTTAGCGTTAAATTACTTAACGAAATGGCTTTCAATATTTCCAACGTTCCTTTTCTTTCATCTAGTGCACCAAAGTGAGCATATATAACTGAAGATTTATCAATTTTTAATTCACTCCTCAAGTCAAAAGTAGCATTATGATTGTTTACATTTATTGGGTCAGGTAAATATTTAAATTTAGTAGTTTTAAATTTCTTGTTTATAATTACAGGAGAAATTTGATCATTTAAAAGAAATAAATTATCAAAAATTACAAATTTTGACAGAATAAAATATTTTAATAAATCTGATCCTTTTGACAAGAAGTTTGATTTTTTCCATCTGTACAAATAGATTAAATAAATAATACCTGAAACTTTAATTTTTTTGTTGAGAAGAAAAGGAAGGAATGGAAGTACAGACATCAACGTTATTAGAAATATTTTTTGAATATTATATTTGTTAACGGCTTTCTTTATTATTTTAGAAATAATTAAAGATTTTGAAATTCCACTTTTATTTTTAAGTGAACTAATATCATCACTTGATAAATAAAAAATATGAATATTTTCTGTCTTTGGCCAAATAAAACCCCCCTTTAACAATTCAAATTTCGGAGGTAATAAAAAAATTATTTTTTTATGTTTAGAATCAACATTTTTAGAATAGAGATGATGAATGTATTCTAAATGATGACCACCTATTTCGTGATCAAAAATTAATATGTTTTCAGTGAATTTCATTACTAAATAATGTTTATAATTCTTTATTAAGTCTTCTAGTTCTATTATAATATTTGATGGTAGAAAATATTCTAATTACTCTATAAATAAATTTAACAAATAACATCTTACTGGTTAGATAATTGTTGATTACAATTTGTTTATTAAAGAAACGGTAAACTTTAAAATTAAAATCAACATACTTATAATTCGTTCCTCTATCTCCAAAAGTATAAAGACCTAATTTAAGCGATCCAATTATTGGTTTAGGATCTAAAGTATTCGACAGTAAAAAATCTAAATCTTTTAGTGATTCAGGAAAATAAGATACATTTAGATAATAATACATTGAAGGGGAAAGACAAATTACCGGTTTTCGCCAATAGTTAGCTTCTATACCTACAGAAGATCCAAATACAATACATTTTTCTGAGTTATCTATTAAACTATATGTAGAAACTTTAGATTCAGCTTTAATAATTATGAAATTCTTAAATTTTTCTTCTAATATGAACAGTTCGTTTACATAGCTAAAATTATTATTTTTCAAATTTGGATGTATTCTTAAATATACTTGAATATCATTAAACTTCTTTACTGAGTTTAATATATACTTGATTCCATCTACCTGACTTGAAAATATCCGTCCATCATCCCAAAAACCTCCAATAGAAAACACTTCATCCTCAGAACTATTAAAAATAACAAAATTCCTTTTTTTATAATCCCAATTTTCTGGTAATAACCCAATTTCTTGATCTTTTGTATAAACCGTATCAGAGGCATACTGAGCATTTCTACGGTTTATAAAAAAAATTTCACTTTCTTTTGATTTTGACTTATTTATATCCCAAAATTTTTCGATTAATTTTGTCCCGTTTTTAATGTCATGAGGAAGATAACTTCCGTAAAAAACTTTTCTAAATTTAAAGGGTTCTTTTGAAGAAGTTAGTTCAAGGATATTTATTTTCTTTTTTAATAATTTAGATGTTTCAAACACCGCTCGTTCTGTAATTAACCTTCCATTACATAGCCTAACTTCATCATAATTATTTTCGTTTTCTAATGTGATTACTGAATCTACAACTTGACATGCTGCAGTTAAAAAATTTGTAAAAAAATCTATCGTTACAGGGTCAGAAAATAGTGGTGACATATTTCTTGTTTTCGATACAAACGAAGAAGTAGCACCTAACCCAATATTGACATTTCTATAAGATATCTTTTTAATTTGATCTAATGAGTTAAATTTAAATAAAGTATCTGAATATAATCTGCTTTTAGTTTTTATTGAACTTAATGGAATGAATTTTATATTTGATATGTTTTTATACTTACTGAATAATAATCTTCTATTTATAGAACATTCATTGCATACAGAAGATGATTTAAAATAATTTATACCACAAGATGAAAGGGAAGCATCACAATAAACAAAGTGTACTTCATGGCCATTATCTTTTGCATTTATTAATGCATCATCTAGTAGAAGAGGGGTAAAAACTGATCCAATTGAATCAAAAGAAAAATAGCAGATTTTCATAATAATTAATTATTATCTTTTGTTAAAAACAAAGTATACAATAATACAAATAGAGATAGTATTAATGAGAGAATAAATTTAAATTTTGCAACTATTAAAATTGTTGAAAAGTAATCTGGTAAAGCATAGCACGAAAACCAAAATAAACTGAGAATTACTGATAAAAAAATTAGGTATATTTTATTTTTTTCTAAAATTCCAAAAATAGCAGAAGGTGACATTATTATAAGCGAAAAACAAGCCAATATATTCATCTTAGCAGCTTCAATACCGTTAATGTATTTAGGCAAAAATGACTCAACCAAATCTCCTACAAAAAAATATGCAATAATAAGAATTGGTGAAATAATAATAGCATTTATTAATATCGTCTTTTTTATATACTGTCTAAGGCTTGATCTTTTATTAGTTTTAGCATATAATGCAGACATTTTTGGATATAGTAATGCATTTATTGAATTAGGGACTATGATCATAGATGTAATTATTAACTTAGATAGAGTATAATAACCTAATTCAACTTTATCAAAACTAATTGCTATATATGATTGGTCAGCAACAACGAACAAACCCCATAAATATCCAGAAATCAGTATTGGAAATCCCACTTTTATAAGGTCAAATAACTGTTTTTTACTTCCTACACCATTTGATTTGATAATAAGATTACTAAATCTCAAATAGAAAGAATAGATTGACTTAATTGAATCTGAAATTATTTTACCGTAATAACCAATGACTATTGGTAGCAAAGATGTAATCGCAAATAATAAATTTTCTTTATAAATTATTTTACCTAGTAGACCAAACTGAGAAGAACTTCTATAAGTCGCTTCAAAATGTGTCTTCAAGGGAATTACTACAAGATTTATTATTAATAGAACTATAGCTAATAAATAATATATATTTCTATCATGAAATAACTCGTATATAAAAAATAAAACACCACCTAAAGAACCTATTATTGAAACAAATAATGCAACTGTGAATGAAGTATTAACTTGTTCTTGAACTACATCAAGTTGGTTTTTTGCTTTGTAAAATGAAATATTTCTATTCAACCCTTGAAACACTCCCAAATGCATAAAATTAGTATAAAATAACAACAGTAAAACTGATTGATAAATACCCATATTTTCAGGAGAAATATAAGCAACCGCAATTATACTACCAACAAAACCAGAGATTGGAACGAATAAGTTAGATGATGTATAAATCATATCTGATTTATACATACTTATTTTACTATAACTTTTCTTAAAAAAAAATTTCATCAATAATTTTTAATTAATATGAATATCTTTTTAGTATAAAGTTCTTATAATGCAAAATGACTCAGCTAAATTACTTCCAATACTCACACCCCACATACCAGCTCTTATCTTAAGTGCTTCTGGAGATCTTGGGTGAGGGTATCTTCTTTTTTCAAACTCATAAGATTCCATACCTTTTATTTTTGCTTCTAGATTTTTTTCACTCACCTCAATAAATAAGTTAGGGCTAAATTTTCTAGGATCAGATGAAGCAATCCACTCTGTTCCTGAAGGAGTCTCAAATGTGATTATGGTTTTAACTAATTCACCTTCCATAGGCCTAGTGGCGGTCATCACTGCTTCAAATGTTTTCTGATGATCAATATTAACGTCTCCACCATGGTGAGTGAAGATTATTTCTGGTCTAAATTGCTCTTTCTCTTTCTCAATAATTTTAATTAAATCCAGAAGTGCGACTGTATCAAATCTATTATCAGGAAAATCATAAACACCCACAGATTGATAGCCTATAGAATTTCTGGCCTCTTCAATATTAAGCCTATGTGTTTTTAATTCTTCAGACCACTTTTCTGGATCTCTTTCATTTGATCTAGAGGTTATTCCCTCCCCCAAAATTACAGCTCTAACTTTGCAATCATGTTCGCTAATTAGTTTGTGCATAGTACCACCTAATCCCAAAAGTTCATCGTCTGGATGAGCAACAACTACCAAGATTCGTTTATTTAAAAAATCAATCATAATAATTTAATTATTTCGTTAACAACATTTTTTAAACCATTTTTATTTACCTTAAAATCTCTCTTAAGTTCCTTTTTACGATTTGAAGAATCAGCAAGTCTAATTAATTCTTTCTTTACTTCTTCTTCTAATTCATCTTGATCCCACCATAAATTACGCTTAATAAAATTTATAGAATTATAAAATTTATGATTGGGTATTTGATCAATATCTATTCCTATACCGACGGTTGATCTATTAATAGATGCTATCTCATGAAGCGTTTGACCACACGCAGAAATTATTACTTCTGAATTAGTAATTTCGTTGGCCATTGAATTAGCATCTAAAAGAGGTAAAACTCTTATTCTTTTTGATGAAATTTCTATACCCTCAGGAGCTATAATAGAAATTTCAAATAAATTCAAATCTGCTGACCAATTAATTAATTTTGGTAATAGGTTTCGGTAATCGCTTCCTCCTATAGTTATTAATAGTCTAGGCTTACCGTCATAGATACTTTTTTCTTTTTTTAATCTAAATGGTTTTCTGAGAATTAAATAATCTGGCCCACCTATATATTTTGTTGTTTGATTACTGTAATCTAATGATTCTAAAAAAACATTAGGATTTACAATTAAATCAACAGGATATACAATTCTATTATAATCATCAATGTGAACTATAATTGTATGTTTATTCTTTAGCCTTAAAAGCCATGATTTTGTAACTAAGTAAGAATCAATTATTATTATTTTATACTTATCGACAAAAAAATCTGGTTTAATATTTATCCAGTCAATATTCTCATAATCTATATTAGGTATTAAGCCACCTTCATTATTTACTATTAGATCAACTTTAAAAGAATTATCTTCCAGAAAATTTTTTATGGCAGTACATCTAGTCAAATGCCCAAACCCAATTTTACTGCCAGCTTCTGTTAGTATTAATATCCTACTCAAAACCTAAATATTTTTTTATTTTAGTTATATTTTCTACTTGAATTTGTCTTTTAATTTTCTCAGAAATTTGATTTTCATTACAGAAATCATTAAACGTTTTTAAACAGTCCTCCATATTCTGGTAGGGGAAATCAGAGGCATATAAAACTCGATCAAATCCAATTTTACGATAAGCAAAAGCAAATTCATTTTGGATTTTTGAACCACTATAAAAATGAAGAGAACAAGAAGTTTCTAAATAAACATTTTTATTAAGATCTGCTAAAAGCACCGCTTCTAAAACACGAGAACCTCCACTATGCAGAAGAATTACAGGTGAAATAGAAATAAAGTCTAACAAATACGCAGCTAATTTTAAATTATCATACCTATACATTTTATTTGTACCATATGATGTATCTATACAAATACCTAAACCTAATTTTTCTGCTATTGAAGCATATTGTAAAACTAAACTAAAATCAGACTCTTCGATTTCTTGAACATAAGAATGAAACTTAATAAAATGAAAACCTAAATCTTTAATTTTTTTTAAATATTCTAGCTTGTTTTCCTTCCTGAAATCACATAATATTGTGAAAAGAGATCCTGGTAGTTTACTATTTACTTCCGAAAAAAAAGTCCCTAGGTATTTATCATAAACAATATTGCTATTGAATAAATGGAAATTTCCTGACAATACACCATTTGATTTAAAATGATCTAAATTATTTTTTAAATTAACACACAAATCTTTAGCAGTTAATTCAGTGTCACTTTTAATCTGAGATTCGATATTTCCTGTATCCTTAGAATAAAGGTGTATATTAAAATCAAAAACTTCATCTTTTGTCATATTTTTTATGATAATTTTTCAAGTTTGTTTCTTAAAATCTTTGGCAAAACATCTGGATCTTTTAAGTAATCCTTCAAACATATAGTTTTATATGTTGACCATTTTAAAGTGTCTAAGCAATAAAACCAAATATCTTCTTGTAGTTCAATGAAATGAAGTCTATCTAAAGTTTTTTGATTAATTAACTCTTTTTTAATTATGGTAACTCCTGAGTCATCAGCTACTATGATGCCTCCTTCTAGTTCCTTTCGATTTTCATTAGCAGCCTTTACTATTTCTTCACTTGGCTCTACCTTTCTGTTATAACAACCTAATGGTGTTATTCCTTTAGACCAAACAGGAAAGCCAAGTCTTGAGATCGCGTGAATATCACGCATCAAGCCATTAACTACGATTCCTTCGAAAGATTTATACAAATGAAAATATTTTGCGACAATATCTCCAAAAGCAGCTTGATTATAACATTCAAAAGTATCTACATATAGAATACCTCCGTCTTCTACTTTTTCACCTTGTTCATGAATAGGCCAATTTGATCGCGAGTGTCCATAAATATATTTAACTTCACCAACAGAATGTTTTTGTGGAGTTAGAGGTTTCATTCCTTCTATTACTCCAGCTTTGTGCAGTGCATCCGCAACTTCTACAGATGAAACTCTGTTTTTTTTGATAAAACTAATTATCTTTTTTTTGTAACTCATAGTTAATTATTTATATTTAACATTAATTGTATTTATAATAGAATCGGCTTCTTCTCTTACTTTTTTTTCTTTAGAAACAATTACAAATCCATGACGATTTGAGTCATCAGATGTTTCAAAAATTTCATCTCCTTTTTGAACATTAAAACGACTCTTTAGAAGATGCCTATTATTTGAAATCTTTTCAATTCCATTTATATTCTCTATAATTCCTGGTTTAAAATTCAAAAATTTTAAAATAACTTCTTTAGGTATTGTTTCAACTTCTTCAGTCACTTCATTATTAAAACAATCATTTATGTATTTTGCTAGTATATCTATACCTGAATATGCAGGCATAATAATTTGAGAAGTAAAACAGCCCCCTCCTCTGTTTGCTGCCTCAACTAGGTAAATATCCCCCATTTCAGTTATTATATACTCAGCATGAGTAATCCCAAAAGAATAACCTAATTTATTAATAACAGATTCGTTGACCTCTAAAGCTTTTTTGTATAATTCTTTACTTAATTCTGCTGGATACTTAATATCAAAAGACACTTGCAATAAATCATTTATTTTTCCTTTAGTCGCGATACCTAAAGATCTAGGCTCATTACTAAAGCAATACCCATCTACTGTAATCTCTGTCCCAACAATAAATTCTTCGGCTATGCACATTAATGACGGACTGTTAACTATTGATTGATAGAATGATTCTTCTAACTCATTTTCTTTTGTTATTTTAATAACTCCAATACTACCTCTATTATCAATAGGTTTTATAATTATAGGATATGCTGAATTTATTGAAAACTCCTTTAAATCTTCAAGTGATTTTATTAAAGAGAATTTTGGATGTTTAATACCTGTTTCTCGACAACGTAAGCGTTGAATATACTTATTTGTAGATATCTGCGCAGTATGAAAGTTTGGTCCTGCTATTTTTAATGAATTAGCAACAAATGATTGTGCTAAATGCCCATAGTCATCCTGGTCTGATATAACGACATTAATATAATTTTCTTTAGCAAAGTTCAAAATTTGATTAATATTTCTTAAGTCGCAGATTAAAACCTTTTTAAAAGGAAATGCTAAATAACTTTCATTATAATGAATCGCAAAAACATTAACCTTTGTAAGTGAGAAAATTTTTTTTAGTAAAGGTTCCTGTTCCCAACCTGCTGCAATTACTAGTATGTTCAAATCCATTGACAATATATTTTTTTATTACAATAGTTAATTCAGTTTATACAAGACAGTCCATTTATTATTTATATATTATTAGCATAAATTCTTTCTGAGGAATAGGATTATAATCATGTTTAATTATGAAGTTATTTGATAAATTCTCACAAATACTAATCACATCTGAAATGGAATGATAAAAAACTTGATCTTCTTTTGGGTAATTTTCATCTAAATTTGCACTTAGAAAGTCTACTATTAAGAACTTTTTGGTTAATTTATAAGCATTCTCAATCATAGCTCTACTAAAATTTAAATTTTTAATTTTGCTTTTCAAATTAAAATTTAGTAACCCAAGCATAACAGTAGCGTCAAATTCAATATTTGATGAAAAATCATGATTAAGTATATTTTTTTCTTTAAATGAAACATTTGTGTCCTTATTTTTTTTTATTGCCTCGTTTATAAAATTTCTATTAATGTCCCATCCCTCATATTTTGAAAAATTCAATCCTTTACCTTTTATGAAGCTAATATAATCACCAAAACCACATCCAATATCTAAAATGGACAAACCATCATAGTGAGTTAATTCTATTGTATTTTCAAAACGACTTTCTTGCTGTTCTAAACTCCCCCATCCTAACGACTTAACATTATTTCCAAGTGAATTGTATCTTTTATTATACCTATCTATTGCAGAATTAGTAACATTGATGAAATTTTTATTCATATCTTTTAATTTTAAATACCTTTAAACCTATTTAATTTGACTTATTTTTTTATTCCACATTAAATCATCTTCATTAATAATATCTCCTTTATTGAACTGTTTTTTTGTTACTCCTAAGTTACGATTATAAAATACAGTACGAGCATCTAATCCTCTACTTGACCTCAAATAATTAAAATCTTCATAGTAGACCATCTCTCCTTCCACTAATTCTCGTTTAAGTTGAGCTCTATACAATATAGCATTTTTAAATTTTTCTTCATCAGTATGAATATCTAATCTTGGTTTTAATGCTATCATAGATCGTTCTACTTCTCTTGTTTGATCTACTAACCTTTTAAATTCTTGAGGGTTTGCTGCAAAGGAAGTACTGTCTGGAGTATTGAATTTTTTATCTAATGTAAAATGTTTCTCAATAATTTTAGCTCCGCAAGCAACTGCTGCTAAAGGAATATGAATGCCATCAGTATGATCTGAAAAACCAACAGGACAGTTAAACATTGACTTGTATGTATCCATTAGCGGAAGATTCACTATGCTAGGCGGGGCTGGATACAAACTATTACAGTGTAAAATCATATATTTATCATTTCCAGCCTCTTCAAAAATTCTTACCGCTTTTATTACTTCATCATAATTAGCAATACCAGTAGAAAAAATAGTTGGTTTATTCAAATTTGCTACACGTTCAACTATTTGTGGAAATGTTCCTATTTGTGCTGATGCAAGTTTATATAAAGGAACATCAATTTCCTCTAACAAATCAACTGATGACATATAAGTAGGAGAAGAAAAAAATACAACCCCTCTTTCATTGCAATATTCATTTAAGATTTGATGCCAATCTTCTGGAAACTCTAATCTTTTCACTAAATCTGCTGTATTTTTATCTGGATTAAAATACATTTTATTTAAATTTATTGACTGAAATTTAATTGCATCAGCTCCTGCTTCTGCGGCAGCGTCAATAGATTCTTTTGCCAAAGATAAATCTTGCTTGTGGTTAGATCCAATGTCTGCAATTATGTAAGATAGGTCACCACCTATTTTAAACCCGTTTACGTCTATAGTTTTATTCATTGTATAAATTAATTATATGTTTTAATTTTTTAAGTCCTTTAATTAATGTTTTCGTTTCAAGAGAAAATGATATCCGAACATAACTATTGAAATCAGAACCATATGCAGCTCCTGGAACTAAGGCTATTCCATGCTTATTAATGGCAAAAAGACAAAAGTTTTCAGCGTCTAATATGTCATAAATTCTTAAGTCTACAAAATAATAAAATCCTCCGTCCGGAAAAAAATCTTTCCATTCTGGAAAAATATTTAAAACTTCCCTTCTGTTATTAGAATAATAAGTTACATAATCATTTATTTCTGGTGGATTGATGTTTGGGCTAATGAGATACTGTGCAAAAGTAGATGGACAAGTCGCTAAGTTTTGCTGAATTTTTACCATTAAATTAATTAAATCTTGATTCTTCGATAATAAATATCCTAATCTAAACCCAGTCATTGCATGACTTTTACTAAAACCATTTCCAATTATTAATTTTGGATAATCTTTAAATAAATTTAATAATTCAGAAACATTATTATCATATAAGAAACGTTCATAGATAATATCTAGTATTATCCAAGAATTCTTCTCTTCAACAATCGTCTTTATCTTAATCAAAGAATCTTTTGTAAATAATTTTCCATCAGGATTGTTAGGTTCACATAGTAATAATACATCAATATCCGCTGATGATAATTTAGATAACCAATTTTTTTTATAAGAATTTATTCCTAAATAATCATAACCAGACAGTACAGCAGTAGCTTTATAACCAAGCCAAGCAGGTTCTAACACCACAAGTTTATTTTTATTTATAGCTTCTAAAGCATAGTAAAATCCTTGTTTAAGTCCAGGAACAACCAAAACATCCTCAGGATGATATTCATCAAACTCTTTACTTATACTTTTTCTTAGATCGTAGATTCCTTGCCCTGACGAATAATGACTTGACAATTCGGGAAGTTTAGTCAACCTTTTTGATATAGATTCCGGTAAAGGAAAATGTGTATCACCAATACTTAGAGTGAATACTTCTTCACCGTTTTGCTTTTTAACATTTGCAATACGGGTGATTTCCATAGATGCTGATAGTTCTAATTTACTTAAATCAATACTCATTTTAAATTTATTTTTCTAATATATAAAATCATAAAACTTGTGCGCTATTATTTCTTAATAATCTTATTATTTTCAACATCGTTAACTATGTTAACTCCATTATTAATGATAATATTACTGCCAATATTAATGTCAAAAAATGTGGTAGCACACATTCCTAAAAGCACATTGTTACCTACTTTAACTCTTCCTGCTATTACACTGTTTGGAGCAAAGTGATTATTATTCCCCACCTTAGATTCATGGCAAATAATTGAACCGGTATTTATATAATTAACATTTCCAATGGAAACTTCACTTCCTAGTAAAGAACCTGCTAATATTATATTACCATAACCTAGTATTACACTCGGTTCTAAATTAGCATGCTTGTGGATTATATTTGGAAACTTAAAACCAAAATCTTCATAATAACTGAATTTTTCATTTCTAAGTTTTAGATTACCCAACATACTAAATGATAAAACAATATTTCTATAGCCTAATTTGAATAATTCTGTTAAATTTGAATCATTTCCAATAATATTATATCCCATTACCTGTTTACCAACTTCTATTTCATTATCGATAATTCCTCTAATATTATATGATTTAGAACTAATTATTGCATCAATCACCATCTTACAACCTCCTTTTCCACCTATGATTAGAATATCCTTTTTGACATCTACTTTCTGTAATTGATTCAAAATTTCGTCAGATAATCCATTTTTATTTTCTTTTTGAGAATTAATATAATTGATCACATCTTTCTCTTTAATAAATGATTTCTCAATCCTTTTAGGATCTATATTCTCTTTTTGTAAAAGAACACTTGCTTTTGATGATATAATAATACCTTCAATATTATTTTGCTCTTGCTTTTCAATAAAATAAGACTTGTAGTCTGTTATTTTTTTATCTGAAATAATGTAAAACAACTTACCAACATATACTTCCTCATTTAAATTTGCTTTGAAATAAATATATCCTGAGGAACTTGCCTCGACATCTATGTCTGCTTTCGAAGATTCAATTGAAAAAATGATATCATCTTTTTCAACTTTTGATCCAACTTCAAAGTTAATTTCAGTTATCAGAAAAGAATCATCTGAAGCGTTATATTTTTCTACGTATACTTTTTCCATTATTATAAATTATTAATAATTAGTGATAATATTTTATCTTTTGAAGGTAAAACTTCTAACTCTAGGTTTCTTGAACTTGGTATTATGTTATTATTTGAAATTCTAAATAATTCAAAATTATTTATTTTATTTTCCAATAACGAAGCGGTAAGTTCTGAGCTAAATGCAGCAAATGAATTTCCTTCTTCAACAACCAATAATTTATTAGTAATTCTTAAGGATTTATCTAATTCCGGAATGTCGATTGAACTAATTTCAGTAATAACAAACAAATCACAGAAAATTTCATTTTCAACAAATAAAGTTTCAAGAGCTAATAATATTTCATTTACTACCCCTCCATAAGAAACAATAGTAAATACCGGTTCATCAAATGAGGGATGTAATTTTGCTACTGGATAATTAGTATTACTATGGGACAAGTCATAACCATTAATGCAATTTTCATATAATTTTCTAGTGTACAGCATTTTATTTTCAATAACTAATACTGGTTGCTTTTCTTTAGAAACAATGTTGTAAACTAAAGCTGGATTTACCAATTGATTTAAAGCGATAACTTTTAGTCCTGGAATACCTAAGAAATGTTTTTCAATCGATTGACTATGAGTAGGACCATAACCTCTATATCCGCCCATAGGAGTTCTTACTATTAATGGAAGAGGTACTTTTTTTCCAAACATTAGATTAATTTTTGAAGCATGTTGATACAATTGATCGAAAATTAATGTCGTAAAATCTCCAAACATAATTTCCACAAATGTATTATAACCATTAAGAGCTAATCCTATTCCAAAACCTGCTATAGCTTGTTCACTAATTGGGGTGTTTTTAACTCTGTCGTTAAATAAAATTGATAAATTTTTTGTTACTTTAAAGGCGCCTCCATATTCATTTGGATTAAATTCATTCGTAGTTTCGATATCTTCACCCAACATAAAAGCCTTTGAGTTATTAGTAAAATACTTATTTAAAAATTCATATATCAAGTCATTATATCTGGCAGGATTATGCGTTATTGTAACTTTTTCATAAGTCCCTTTTTTAAAATTAGATTTTTTCTCGTCAAACCCATTAAATGAATTTAAATCAAACTCTTTGCTTTCAAGAGATTGATTTACTGATTCATCAATTAATAGATTAAATTCTAAATCCCATTCTTTTTTAAACTGATTCTCGGCTAAAAAAAATTTATTAAGGGGGTCTTTTTCTCTTATTTTTTTTATCTCGTTTTCATCTCTGTTGTCATCTCCTTTTGAGTGAGAATTCATTCGACCCACTTCAATATTTATAAAACATGGCTTTTGTTCCTCACGAACCATTTTTTCTGCAATAGACATTTTATGTTGCAAGTTGTCTAAATCATATATTGATCCTTCAAAATAATTGATACCAAAACCATTGATTCTATCTTCAATATTTCCAGAAAAAGATTGCTTCATGCTAGTGCTTTGAGCAATACCATTATTTTCAAGTATAAATAAAACTGGTGATTTCCAATTAGAACACATATTTAGTGTTTCATATAAAACGCCTTCACCAAGAGTTCCATCTCCTAGAAAAGCAAATGAAATATTTGAATTTCCATTTAACTTATTTGCTAGAGCATATCCTGAAGCAATAGGCATCATTCCGCCTTGAATTCCATTAGAAATAAACCCTTCATTAAGTAGGTGTTGACTGCCACCAATTCCTTTTGAAGCGCCATTATGTTTACCTAATAATTCAGAAACTAGACCAGGAATATCATTTGTTGTAGCAATATAATGGCCATGTCCCCTGTGATTAGAGACAACCAAGTCACCTTCTTCAAAATGTTGACCCACTAGAGCTCCAGTATATTCTTGTCCAACACAAGTATGTACTGTTCCAGCTACTTTACCTTGTTTAAAAAGATCTAGAAATTTTGTTTCAACCTTCCTAATTAAATAAGATTTTTTTAACAGTTCAATATTTTTATTCATTTATTTTAAGTTTTTACTAGATTACTAATCTAGTATATTATTTATGTGATGTTTTATTAATATATTTTTATTCAATAAAAATATCTAGAACCATCTTATGGTTTCTAAGAATTCTAACGAATTCTCAATATTCTGGGCTACAATTAATTAATTTCATATTAAAAAGATTTTAATGACAAATAAATAGGTAAATATTGGCCAGATGAACCAAATCCTAGTTTTTCACCAGAATTTATATCTATAAACTCGTATTATTTTGATTCAAAATACATGCTATCAATCCATATTTGTAGCTCTTTGTAAAATTTGGAATTAGTAAAAGTTTTAGATTCTGTATACAGATCGTAAAAACACATAGCCATTGCTATTCCGATTTATGAATTATCATTTTTTCGTTTTAGGTATTTATATTTGAATTCAGCCTGAATCCAGTCAGAGGGTTCGTCAATGTCCTGTACTTCCATATCATTTAAAACTATTGCTCCTTTATTTTTACCAAAAACATTTTTGTTTAAAAGGTTATTCATGTTTTTTGAATAAAACCAGTAAAATTGACCTGCATCGAAATAATTATCCTTTAATTCTTGAGATCTTTTTATGTTTTCAAATTGAGGAAAACTTAACTTTACAGAACCATTATGATCTAAAATAAATGATCTCTGAATAGGTGAAGTAAACCTTCCTAATGTAAAAGTTGAATCAAAATCTTCATTAATTAATAAATCAAAACCCTTTTGTAAATTAATTTGATTTACAAAAGGGGCTGTTGCATAAATACAACAAGTAATTTCATAATGATAGCCTAAACTTTTATATTGCTTTAAAACTTCGTGGACAACATCTCCTGTTCCAGAAAAATCATCAGAGTTAGCTTTACTTCTTAGAAAAGGTACTTTAGCTCCATACTTAACAGCTACTTCAGCAATTTCGGGATCATCTGTAGATACCATAACTTCATCAAATAATTTAGAGTTAATTGCAGCTTCTATGGAATAAGCAATTATTGGTTTTCCGAGAAACTCCTTAATGTTTTTTCTAGGAATTCTTTTACTCCCTCCACGAGCAGGTATGATACAAATATTACCCATCTATAAAGTTTATTACTTGTTTTATAACAAAATTTTGTTCTTGATTTGTAAGCGTTGGATACATTGGTAAACTGATACATCTAGAATAATATTTTTCTGCATGTATAAGACCAGCATCTAAATACCCAATATTTTTATAATACGGCATGGTATGAACTGGCACGTAGTGAATTTGTGCCAAGATCCCTTTAGAGTGAAGAAAATCATAAAGTCCTTTTCTGTTTTCAACTTCTATAATAAAAAGATGATGTGCGTTATAAGTTCCTTCAGGTAAGACTTGAGATTTTATTTTTCCTAGAAATTCTTTTTTATAAGCTGCAGAAATTTCATTTCTTCGAATTACTCCTTTGTTGTTTTTCGCTAATTGAGTGATTCCTAAAGCAGATTGAAAATCAGTTAATCTGTAATTAAAGCCAAGTTCTATCATTTCATAATACCAGTTTCCGTGATTTTCTTGCATATTATCTTTGGTAATCCCATGCGTTCTTAGCAACATCAATCTCTCGTACAATTCTTTTGAATTGGTCGTAAGCATTCCTCCCTCTCCGCAAGCAATATGTTTTACAGGATGAAAAGAAAAAACTCCTATATCAGCATATCTGCCATTGCCACAAAAGTTTTGATCTTCTTTGCTATCAATAAAATACCCTCCAGGTGCATGACAAGCATCCTCTATAATCCAAAGGTCGTGACCGTTTGCCAAGGCTCTAAATTCTTCCATATTAGCTGGAAGTCCCGCAAAATCTACAGGTATAATTCCTTTAAAAAATCCCTTGGGCTTCGATTCAATTAATGCTTTCACTGAATTAATATCCAATAAATATGTATTTGGATCAATGTCTGCAAACCAAACCTCTGCACCTGCATAGCGTATACAATTCGCTGAAGCAGCAAAAGTGATTGGCGTTGTGATTACTTTATCACCCTTTTTAAGATTTAAAGCGAGTACTGAAAGATGTAACCCTGAGGTTGCATTATTGACTGCTACTGCATAATCAGCACCTACATATTCGGCAAATTTTGACTCAAACTCTCTTACCTTAGGACCTTGTGTAAGGTAATCAGATTGTAAAGTTGATACTACCGCATCAATATCATTTTGATCTATATTTTGTCTACCGTAGGGTATCTTTTTCATTAGGATTTAAAATTAGGGTCTACATGAATTTTCACTAATTCTCTTAAAGATTCTACCGTTTCCCATTCTTCATTATCTCCAGAGTTATAAGAAAAATTAGGATGAACTAGTTTTGCATTAAAATGTTTGATAAACGCCTCTCTATCAAAAATTGTTTTTTGTGGTAGAATTACGTAATATTTACCAATGTCATACGTATTTAGTGCATCTGATACAGTTATCATTTCTTCGTGTAATTTCTCACCAGGTCTTATCCCTACTTCATCTTGAATACAATCAGAACCTATAGCAGTTGCAACATCAACAATTTTATAAGATGGTATTTTAGGCACAAATAACTCACCCCCCCAAGATTTCTCTAAGGCATCAAATACCATTTGACAACCATCCTGAAGTGAAATATTAAATCTTGTCATTTTTTTGTCTGTTATTGGTAGTAATCTATCTTTTCTTTTCTTTAAAAAGAAAGGCATTACGGACCCATTAGAACCCATTACATTACCATATCGTACGACTGAAAACTTTATATCCCTTGAACCTTTAATATTGTTAGCCGCTATGAATAACTTATCAGAAGTAAGCTTCGTTGCACCATATAAATTAATAGGAGCACAAGCTTTATCGGTTGATAACGCAACAACATCTTTTACACCACATTTTATAGCAGCAGCAATAACATTTTCTGCACCATTAATATTTGTTTTGATGCATTCAGAAGGATTGTATTCAGCTAAATGAACATGTTTCATAGCTGCTGCATGAATTACTACATCTATCCCTTCAAAAGCTCTCTCTAAACGTTCTTTATCACGAACATCTCCTATGAAATATCTCATTGCAGGATATTTAGATTCAGGAAACTCCATAGCCATGTTAAAATGTTTTTGCTCATCTCGTGACAATATAACAAGCTTTTTTACATCTGGATTTCTTTCCAGAATTAACTTAGTGAACATTTTACCAAAGGAACCAGTGCCTCCAGTTATTAAAATTGACTTTCCGTTTAGATCTAACATATGAAAATAGTTAAGTTTTATTTATATTTTTTTATTGAAAATTGAATTCTATAGATTTCTAATACTTTTTCATAATAAGTATTCTCAGAAATTTAAATGTTCTATTCTGCTTGATTTAAGATTTTGTGTCCTGCTTTTAGTAAAATAAGATCTTTTTTCATTAATGAAACATCACTTTCCATCATGTCTTTTACCAATGACGCTAAATCATGTTCAGTTACCCAACCCAATTTATTCTTAGCCTTTGAAGGATCTCCAATCAATAGATCGACCTCAGTTGGACGAAAGTAAGAAGGATCTACAGATAAAACTTCCTTTCCAATTTCTAATTGAAAATCTTTATGATTACATGTTTTAATAAAAGCTTTCTCATCTACTCCGTATTCTTTAAATTCTAGTTCTATTCCAACTTCATCAAAAGCTAAGCGAACAAATTCACGCACAGTAGTAGTAACCCCTGTGGCAATTACCCAGTCCTCAGGTTGGTCCGCTTGCAAAATCATCCACATCATACGAACATAATCTTTAGCGTGTCCCCAATCTCGTTTAGCATCTAAATTACCTAAGTAGAATTTATCTTGCAGACCTAATGCTATCTTTGATACTGCGCGAGTAATTTTACGTGTTACAAAAGTCTCCCCTCTTCTTGGAGATTCATGGTTGAACAAAATACCGTTGCACGCAAACATATTATACGCTTCTCTATAGTTTTTCGTAATCCAAAAACCATAAATTTTTGCAACTCCGTATGGTGATCTTGGATAGAATGGTGAATTTTCATCATAAAACCCTTTATCATTTTTATTCTCAGGCATTCCTCCATATAACTCAGAAGTTGAAGCTTGATAAATTCTTGTTTTCTTTTCTAAACCTAAAATCCTAACAGCTTCTAATATTCGTAAAGTTCCCAACCCATCAATATTACCGACATATTCAGGCGTATCAAAAGAAACAGCCACATGAGACATGGCTCCTAGATTATAAATTTCGTCAGGTTGTGTTTCTTGGATAATACGAGTCAGGTTCATTGCATCTGATAAGTCTCCATAATGCAATTTAAAGCGTTGGTCTGGATGGTGTGGGTCTTGGTATAAGTGATCGATTCTTGCTGTATTAAATAAAGATGATCTTCTTTTAATACCATGTACCATATATCCTTTCTCTAATAACAGCTCTGCCAAATAGGAACCATCTTGTCCTGTAATTCCTGTAATTAATGCTACTTTCATAATGTATTTTATAGTCTAATTTCTTTTATATTTTGTATATTCTCTAAAAACCATTGGTAGGTTTTTTTAATACCGTCTTCTAACTCTGTTGAATATTCCCAACCAAGTGATTTCATTTTGGAAACATCCATGAGTTTTCTTGGAGTACCATCTGGTTTACTGGCATCCCAAATAATCTTCCCTTGTTGACCAATTACCTTTTGTATTGTTTCTGCTAATTCTTTAATCGTAATATCTTTTCCAGTACCTATATTGTATAAGTATTCTGGTAAGTTATTTTCTAAGGCATACACCACCGCTTCAGCCATATCATCGACAAACAAAAACTCTCTCATGGGAGTTCCACTTCCCCAAAGCGTTACCTCTGAGTGCTTATTTATTTTAGCCTCATGAAATTTACGCAGCATCGCTGGCAATACATGTGAGGATTGTAAGTCAAAATTATCAAAAGAACCATACAAGTTAGTTGGCATTAAACTTACATAACCTTTGTTGTATTGCTTGCGTATCGATTGACAGGCCTTGACCCCTGTAATTTTTGCAATGGCATACCACTCATTAGTAGGCTCTAAAGAATCTGTTAGTAGGTATTCCTCTTTTAAAGGCTGTGGAGCGAATTTCGGATAGATACAAGAACTACCTAAGAAAATAAATTTTTCTATTCCAGCTTTAAAAGCACCATCAATCAAATTATTTTGAATTTGCATATTCTCCATCAAAAATTGATAAGGAAAATCATTGTTAGCAAGAATTCCTCCAACTTTTGCTGCAGCATCAATGACTACTTCAGGTTGTTCTTTTTTATAAAAATCAGTAACTGCCTGTTGATTTCTGAGATCAAGTTCAGCGCTAGTCTTTCCAATCAAATTAGAATACCCTTTGGATTCTAATGCTCTCCAAACTGCAGAACCAACCATACCTCTATGTCCAGCTATATAAATTTTTGTTGACTTATTCATTTCTTATTTATCTTCAACTGATTTTACTTGCTTTCTAAGTCCACTAGAAGAAAACCTATGATCTCTTGAATTGTAATAGAGCTCTATTCCCTTTTCTTCACAATAGGTTCTTCCTGTAAAGTTCTTTTCCTTGTACTCATCTCCAATGATTCGAACATCCAATTTAAAAGATCGTAAAATATCCTCTAAATCTTGTTCAGATACATACGGGACAATCTCATCTACATGCTTAGAACCTTTAAGCTGAATATACCGCTCAATTATGGACTGTGAAGGTCCGTTTTTCTCAGGGCGATCAATCGAAGGGTCTAACTGCAGACCAACGACTAAATAATCACACTGACGTTTTGCTTCTTCTAACATCTTTACATGCCCGGCATGGAAAAGATCAAAGGTTGAAAAGGTGATTCCTACTTTCATAATTCTATTTTTTCTAGACTACCACCGGTAGTCCCTAATTTTTAAACTTTAGTTTTTTTCACAGCTTCGCTGTTGTCAATCACATTAATAATTGAATTATAATCACAATTTTAAATGTTCAAATTTAATTTAATAATTACTAAATTAAATAAGTCATTGCAATGTCTAACAAATTAATTATCATCTGTTAAATCAAACTTTATGATATAATTTATACCAATTAATAAATTCTTCAATTCCTTTATCTAAAGAAACCTTATTTTGAAAATTATAATCCTTCGTTAGTTTCGATATACTAGCCCATGTTTTTTTAACATCTCCATCTTGCATAGGAAGCATATTCTTAATAGATTTTTTACCTAAGTACTTTTCTATTGTCTCAATAAATTTAGTTAGAATAACTGGTTTATTATTTCCAATATTATATAACTCATAGAAATTTTTAGTTGATGAATCCGATAATAATGCTGATTTAACCCCGATTACTATATCCTCTATATGAGTGAAATCTCTAGATAAATCTCCATTGTTAAATACTTTTATGGCTTCATCTTTTGTAATAGCATCCGCGAACAAATAATATGCCATATCAGGTCTTCCCCAAGATCCATATACCGTAAAAAATCGAAGTCCAATTGTATTTAGTTTAAACAAATGACTATAGGTATGAGCCATAAGTTCATTGGACTTTTTACTAGCCGCATAAAGACTTATTGGCT
>Ga0206123_10001134_pt1 | contig 25477 bp, 63 predicted proteins | sample Helgoland_Spring_2_FD_160086 | JGI IMG/M metagenome (GOLD analysis project Ga0206123, IMG submission 160086) | Pelagic subsurface seawater microbial communities from Kabeltonne, Helgoland, North Sea - Helgoland_Spring_Bloom_20160316_1 | ecosystem: Environmental > Aquatic > Marine > Epipelagic ...
TGTGGAAGAGTGGGCTTTCTCCGAAGAGGCAGAGGAACTTGAAAACTCGTATAACTATGATGTTCAGCTACGAATTGTTGAAAACTGGCGGAAGTATGTAGCCGAAGCAACTACGCTTGATCCCGAAGTAAAGCAAGGCTTCAAGCAAGCTATTTTAGATTCAAATTTTTGGACTCAGCCAAATATGGAAGACGATGTAGATGAAGTCGGCGGTACTGCCAACATGGGCTCCCCTGCCAGTGAAACTCTTATGTCTGCGCTCAATGCTAAAGCTGAAGAGCTTGGCACAGATTTAAACTTTGTTGTTACAGTGACTACCGAAGAAGGCTACGAGCTTGCGCCCGATGACCAGTATGAAGGATATCCCAACAACTGGATGATGCAAGCGCAGTATCGTGGACCGCAAGATGGTCTGCACACTATTTGGGTTGAGCTTCGCCCCATTTCAGAAGAATACGATATGGACGACCTTAACGCTGGAGAGCTTGCTATGAAAGTATCAACAACAATTAACCATGAGTTGGTACACTACAACCAATTAAAGAAGCAGGCAGCAAACAAGGGTGTTTCCGATGAAGAAGCATTTGAACAGATGATGAAAGACCCCAAACAATTATCTAAGTCAGGCGAATATGGCGACTATATCAGCCGACACATAGAAGTAGACGCCTTTGCTCATGAGGCAGCGGAGGATTTGTTGAGCAGATATTCTGCCGAGGAAGCTTTAAATAAAATTAAGCGCAAAGATGCCGGATCTTCAAGAATTGTTGCTGATTATATAAAAGAACTTGGTGACAATCCGAAAGAGATAAGAAAGTTCTGGAAAAAACTATATACTCAGATAATGGATCAGTCGCAGTGAAACTCCTACTTGAAAATTGGCGAGAGTATTTGAAAGAGTCAGAAGGCTTTGTAGAAATAGACGACTACCATACAATGGGTCAGTCATCGGCAGAGTATCACCCAGCGTGGGATTATGCCCCAAACGAAGACCCCAGCCTATTGTCTATGGAGGCTTATGAGGAGGCGTTCCCGCCAGCACAAGACCTTGCGAAAAAACTTGGGATGGGCTCTATCTCTCTTGCTTTTATTGAGGGCGACGGCGTAGACAATCATGTGGCTCGCTACATCAACGGAACATCCCAATCTCCTGTTATTGTTTTGGCGGACAAAGTAGAAGACCAATCCGAAGCCATCCTCACTTTGTTCCACGAACTCGGTCACGCCTATGTAGATGCGGCAGGTGCGGAAATAGAGAACGAAGAGGAAGTGGTTGAGGAATTCGCCCAGATGGCTTTTGGACAAGGAGCAGAGAAAGCGATAGCCTATCTGGATGGAGTTATAGCGGAACAATGAAACTCCTATTTGAAAATTGGCGTAAGTTTATGTCCGAGGATGTAGATCCGAAGATGAAGAAATACTTAAAGAAGCATCCGTATATGGAGCCCGATCAACTTCAAGACGAGGAAGCTTTGTCCGAAGAAGAGGAGTTCCAAACAAAAATGAAAAAGAACTTACCAGCGGAACTTGACTTTCTTTTGAACAAGGGTCCGAACAATAAGAAAGAAGGTCCAGGCGTGAAGAATCCGAAGAACCCAAAGTTCAAAAGCGCACCGCCTGGAGCCGAGGGGGGATGATAGAATGGCTAAAAGATATGGAACAATTTTTGTGTATGTTTTAGGGATAATAATATTATTATTTTTAGCTTGTGCCCCAAAACAAGCCGAGATACCAAAACAATATACTCCACCTGAACTCTCCGACGATGACCTTGAGATTGAGGAAGATATTGAAATGATTGATGACCTTGAAGAACTGGATACGGCAGCCACACCCGCCGATGAAAATGAGTAAAACAAAAAATGGCTTCCGTGATTTCTTCCACATACTTATTGGAGTGAATATTGGACACGTTATTTTTGGCGCAGCCATGGGATCTCAGGAATTGGTTCTTACAGGTGGCTTATCCATAGTAGCGTGCAGACTCGCCATTTACGCTAAGGAGAAATCAAATGAGCAATAATGAGTTATGTCCCTGCTGCGGCAACGCAATGGAAGATAGTCAGGAGTGCCAATTTTGTGGTCACTGTGAATATGAAGAAGAACCAAAGGTCAGCTTTTGGAATGCACATCTTCGAGAGGTGAATGAATCTTATTTTCAACATGCACTGGTGGCTTTGTCGCTATCTCTAAGGCTCGCAGTTTCAGCCGTGGCTCAGGCTGCCCATGCCCTGCTGCCGTTTGTAAAGCCTCCGTTTGGCACAGACGTTTGTTCTATGATCGAATACATGGAGCGTAAAAAACCTGAGTTCCGTGCTCAATGTAATGAGGAATAATCTATTTCTCGTAACTATTTATATGTGTGAAACTTTTAATTGAAAATTGGCGGAAGTTTGTTCACGAGGCGAAACAACTTGTTTGCCCTAAGCCTACACAGGATCTTGAACTAAACACAAAGAACCGCAACGCTGCTATTAAAGCAGAGCACATCCAATACGGACCTCTTAATCTTGAGGACGAGCAATACTGGGACAGAGCCGCAGAGCACTGGAACACCGAGCCAGAGGTTGCTAAGAAATCACGCTGTGGAAACTGCGTGGCGTTTGACATCTCTCCTCGTATGTTGGAGTGCATGCCAGGACCAACCTCGGAGCCGATTGAGGACGACGAGGGTAACTTGGGATACTGCTGGATGCACCACTTCAAGTGTCACTCCGCAAGATCTTGCTTTACTTGGGCAGCAGGCGGACCAATTGACGAGGACAAAGTTTCATATGAATGGCAGGAAAAAGGCGAGCAATGAGCAATTACTTAGATAAATGGAATGAGTTTATTGCGGAAGAAGATGATGTCCGCGACACCTACGATGATGAAGTTGAGAAACGCAACGAGAAGTCTCGCAAACAAGGTGCAGAGAAAATGGGTCTTGAAGAGCGTTGTGAAAAGGGATACAAAACTCACCCTACCCAAAAAACAAAAAAGATGTATGGCAAGACATACAGAAATTGTATTAAGGCAGAGGGTGAGGAGTTAGAAGAAAAGAAAGACGACCGCTGTACTCGCATCGCCAAGCGCAAGTATGATGTTTGGCCATCTGCCTATGCTTCCGGTGCTGTTGTTAGATGTCGCGCCGGTAAAATTTGGAAAGGTGTCAAGGAATCGGTTGAGGTTTCAGATCTTGAAATCAAAATCAGACAAGCACTCCACGACGAAGGCGGAGCAGCAGGAATTGAAGGGCTTGTTAAAAAGGTTGGTGCCAGCGAAGATGAGATTATCGCTGCTATCAAAGGCATGGAAGATGTCGGGCACCACCACTATGGTGATTATATTTTAGATGATGCTGACCAGATTAATGTTATGCGCGAGGATGAGATTGAAGAAGACCTCCGCAAGTGGTTCGGTCGCAAAGGCGAACCGGGCAAGAAAAAAGGTTGGGTTGATTGCAACGCTCCAAAATATAAAGACGGAAAGAAAGTTGGATATAAGTCTTGTGGACGAGGCTCCGGCGAGAAGCGATCCAAATACCCTGCTTGCCGTCCTACCGCCGCTGCGTGTAAATCAGGGGGCAAAGGTAAGAAGTGGGGCAAGAAAGCAGCAAAAGAGGCATTAGATATGAAGATTACCAAAGAAGAATTAGAACAAATTATCTTTCAGGAAACAAGAGAGGTTTACTACGAGAACTTTATTTTTCCCTATTTGACTGAGGCGTCCTTAGAAGATGGCACGCCCGTCTGCACTGCTTGTCTCTATGAGCTATTGGACGAGGCATCATGTGATTGCCCCGATTTAGTTTATGAGGCAGAGTATCAAGGTCGCAAGGTTACTCTCAACAAACCCACCAGAGGTGATGTTAAAAAGTTCAAGGTGTATGTTAAGGATCCAAAGACTGGAAATGTTAAGAAAGTAAACTTTGGTCACGGAGGTTCCAGTGCTAAGTCGAAGGGCGAGAAAACAATGAAGATTCGCAAGAGCAATCCAAAAGCTCGTAAATCATTTAGAGCCCGACACAATTGCGACAACCCTGGACCAAAGACAAAGGCGCGTTACTGGTCTTGTAGAAAGTGGTGATGAAAGCCCTGTTTGAGAATTGGCGAGGATATATGAGCGAGACAAAAGATTCAGAGAATGTATCCAAAGCAGTTATCATAAAGGAAAACGGTGCGCTTTTATTGTTGCGTTCACCAGGGCAAAAGTTTCCGCACAAATGGGATCTCCCAGGCGGACATGTTCATGTGGGCGAGGATCCTAAAGATGGATTGGTTCGCGAAGTAAAAGAAGAAACAGGTGTTACGCTCCAAGAGCCAATTGAAAAGCTGTATGTGGAAGATAACATGACATTCTACAAAGCACAGATGCCAGATGAGAAAATAACTCTCAGTCACGAGCATGACGATCATAAATTTGTGACGAGCGACAACATCCCCGAGAACATTTCAGGCAAATTTTCAAGAGCAATAAAAAAAGCGCTTTAGACTAAAATGGTGATAGTTACTACAGGGAGGTAGCCTGTGGATGACAAAAATATTTTCATTACTATTGGCTACGGGGTTACTTTTTTCGGGATGCGATGTCTCATATACTGAAAACGAAGCAACCGTGTTGCCAGCACACGCAACTAGTTTAGACAACAATACAACAGAGATCAGTATCTCTGTGCCAGAGGAACTACATGAGCCAGCGTGGGGCGCTCGTAGTATTAAGAGGATCGCGGACAAGACACGACTCGCCGTCGTTGAGGTTCACAATCCATACCGAGGCGTAAGAGGAACCGGCACCTATTTCGAGTTTCAGGGGTATCACATTGTGCTCACTGCTGCTCATGTTTTAACTGGTGCCGATGTTATGGAGATTCGGGCTCCAGGTGGAGAAACCACCCGTGGTTTAGTTGTAATGGCTGACAAAAGGGCACCCAATGATCTTGCGGTGCTCGTAGTCAGAGAGCAACTAATGACACGAGTCCCAATGAGGCTAAAGCTTCGCGAGAAAATTCACGACGCCATCGGGGAAGATGTGGTTTATACAGGCGACCCAGGTCACCATAGACAGCTTACCATCTTTGGAAATGTTAGTGGGATTCAAAATGATGGGAGCGTTATTATGCACTCTTATGCTTGGCCAGGTGCTTCTGGATCCTCTGTGTTTGATTCAAAAGGAAGGCTTGTTGGTATTTTGAAGGCGGTTGATGTCAATCGCAGTCGCATGTCTCCATTCCCACAGATTACTGAGGATATGGTTTGGCTTTCACCAGGCTGGCTGCTCAATCTTGAAGACTTGGAAAAGATCTTAACCATCTACGAGTTAATGTTAGAGCTTGAGAGGGGGGAGGAAAAATGATACGCACCGCCTTGTTATGGATGTTTAGTATCTTTGCAATGGTGGGGTGTAGTACAGATTACTCCATCATTGGTGAGGTTGGAAAAGAATATATCTACATTGAAGTACCAGGAGAAGATCCGACTGAAGATATTTGGGTTGATTCGTTTGTACAGCCCGCTTCAACAAATGGTGTTGATATACTTTGGGTTATTGATAGATCCTGCTCCATGAGGGATGAGGAGCCGTTGCTGCTTAGTGGAATTGATACGATGATGAACTCGTTGCCAGCAACAGGTTGGCGATTAAACATGATCTCCAACTCTCCGCCAAATGTTATCAATGACGCCCAGTTTCCGTTAGTTCCAGGTGATACACCTTCCGATGCTCAGGCGATGTACAACAATATGTCATCGGGCGTTTATGAAGAAGGCTTTGATGCGGTTGAAACTTACATAACCATGAATTCATATGCTGGTCAGTGGATGAGAAGTGACGTACCTCTTCTGGTTGTGTTTGTGTCAGATGAAGAGGACCAAAGTGGGCAAACACCAACTGAGTTTGTTGACTGGTATTCTGGTTTGAGACCAAATGTATACTTAGCCAGCATCGTTCACGTTGATCCTGCTGAATCTTTGTGTACTCCCTCTTATTATGATGTGGGCTATGATTCTATCGAGGCAACAAATCTGCTTGGCGGTGTCGTCGTAGATATTTGCTCTGAAGATTGGGCACCGGGAGTTACAGATGCGTCCATCCAGATTCAGCCATATGAGGAATATGAACTGACAAAGGAACCAACTGATGTGGATAATATTTTTGTTTTTATTAATGGTGTTCCAAACTATGATTGGTATTACAATCGAACTGATAATACTGTTTACTTCACAATCATTCCTGGTGCTCAGGAATTAGTTGAGATTGCATATCCATACTTGCCACTGGAAATTGAACATTTGCCGGAGTTGCCAATTAATTAAAGGGGGGGCTGGATTGTGGATAAAGACGAGCGCCCACACTTAAAATTAATAGTAACCGAGAAAGAAGAGGCTGTCCCTCAAGAGGTTGAGACACACCACTATGTCTATGATCCAAAATATAACTACGACTTAGACATGCCAAAGGGTGAACTGACCATGCTGATAGTCGCAGGGCTCCTGCTTGGCACCCTTTTTGGCATAGTTGTTGTTGGAATTTTATGGGGAGGTCTCTCACTATTATGAATGAGTTTGACGATGGTATGAGGAACTGGAACAATAAATGTCCGAGATGTGCATCCAGAATCCATTTTAGTTTGCGAGACGGACGGCTTGGTGCATCAGCCCGTGCTCATTGCGGCAACAACTTGAAGGCGACTAGAATTATAAATATTGATGAGGTTAGAGAGGGCACAATAAGATTATGCGAGTGGGAAGGCGAGGCAGTCCGTATGTGGGATGGTAGCGTCAGGTTTAGAGAAAAGGATGGGAGGTATCTATTCGAATGGCAGTGAGGTGGTTAACATATATCGCAGCATTTTTAGTGACAGCTTGTGCGCCGTCGATAGTAACTGATATTGGTATTGAGACAGGTGAGCAAGTAGAATGTGGATACAATATCGGTGATATCCTTTGCGATATTCAGCTAGTAGACCAGCACGGAGACGACTGGAGCCTCTATGATAATAGCGCCAAGGCAACAGTCATTGATTTATCTGTCATGTGGTGTGCGCCCTGTCAAGCCGCTGCAACCGTGGCAGAAGACATTGTTAATTCTTATAGCGATGATAATGTACAATGGGTGACAATTCTAATAGAAGATAGTCAAGGCAACGCGCCAGACTTGGATGATTTACAGGCGTGGGCTTCAACTTATCACGGCTCCTCTCCTATCGTTGCGGGCGATAGAAGTCTAATAGATATATCTGGGGAGAATGGCTTCCCCTTGACCTCTTGGCCAACATTTCTTGTAATAGACGAGGATGCAACTATTTGGTGGATGCTCAAGGGCTGGAGCGAACAAATGATTAGAGACATGATCGAAGATGTTTTAGCAAGATAATGAATAAGACATTTTAAAAAGTGCTAAACATGTTGTAAGATATACATATAGGTATGATACCTATCGGGACATTACTTCGCTTAGAAGAAAGACTTCACACCTATCAGATGATTGTGCTCGCACGATTCCCTGTGTTCTTTAACAGCGAACCCCTGTGGCACTACGAATTAAACTTTTTTAGAGACGGATCTAACTTGGGTACGCTTGCTTTTGACGAAATAGAGTTGACGAAACTAATTAATAGTGGTGAGATTAAGATACTCTCAGAGGGATCAAATGAAGATTTTTAGTTTTATATTTAGACCACAATACCTTATCAGAGAACTTCAGAAAGAAAACAACGCTTTGAAATTTAAAATTGCCGAACTGACTGATGAAAATGAGAGCCTGTGGGATATGCTTGACGAGATCAAGGCAGCCGATAAAGAAGCTGCTGACTACAAGTCACTTATTAATACAAGATCAATTGGGGAGGCATAATGCTAATGAAGTCTTTAAAACACATTAAAAGTTGTTGGGTGTCACGAAGCAGAAGCCAGGTAAAACCTTGGGGCTCCGAGCTTGTTTGGAAAGCGCACAACAGCGTTGGAGGAAAAATCCTTCACATTCGTGAAAGCGAAAGAACCAGTTTAAAATATAATACTCTTAAGGATGAGTGCCTCTTTGTCTTGTCAGGAATGGTTGAAGTACAATACGGAAACCAACAAACTTTAAGCGATCCAATGCAGCACCCATTTCAACACGCCGTGCTAAATCCAGGCGAGTCTTTGAGTGTTCAATCGGGTTGCCCATACCGAGTCACCGCTGTTGAGGATTCGCAGGTTATTGAAATTAGCGAAGAGAGATTTAACAGCCAGACTATTCGTATCGAGGATGATTATGGAAGAAAACAATAAACCGGAAGAGGCAGAGGATTTAAAACCAAAGCCACCTCCAAGACTAGCCCCACGGGGCATTCGCTCATTTACTGTGTGTCGCCAAACCGACGAAACTGGTATCTCTGGTGAGGGCGTTGTAATTGAAGGAGTTGTTTTAGCTTCTGGGCATTGCATTATTCACTGGCTATTTCCGCCACCCCGTGGAGGCATCGCTATCTTTGATTCGTTGGAAGACTTTCTCAAAGTACATGTCAAGCCCCATCCAGAAAATAAAACAATTATTACATTTGAAGATGGAGAACAGAGAGAATATTGATATCGCGATAGGGGACTACCTGAGATGGTTGTATCCTCTGGGCTACATTGACCATGGGTCAAGAAAGTATTCTTATGGCTTAGTCATGGATGTCAAGGATGAATTGGATCTTGATGGCAAGATTGCTTTGCTTTTGGATGCTGGTTATAAACAGACTTTTTGGTTGTCGATAGAACTACTTATAGAACTAGGTGATGCAGAGATATTAAAAGATGGCAGATGGCAAAGACTATGACAAGCAAGAAGTGATCAATAATATTGAAGTTGGTCAATATATTCGTTGGAAACCACCTGTATCTATGAGGATTAGATCAGACTATCATCAATATGGTTTTAATTCTTTCATAGGCTCCGGTAGTAGCTGGGAATATGGTTTGGTTATTGATTTGTTAGAGTCGCCAAGAAGTAAAGAAAATCCAGAATCGACCATCGGTCTTCACTTGCAGATATTAAAAGGCGGACAGATGGATTGGGTTTTTAATTTTGAATATTTAGAACAGATTGAGATAGTTGGATTTCTTGACGAGGAATACGAAAAATATAATCCTTGACAATTACTTGACACAAAACACTTGCATATTATATAAATATTTGCTATATTATATATGTAAGGAAAAAGAAATGCCCCGAGTTACCTATGCTGATCGCCTCTCTGCTCTTTCCAAAAAGCCTTTGTCTGATTATGACAAAGGTTTCGTTGAGAGTCTTGCCCAACATTACAACCGCAAGCGCTCTTTGACTCCTGGGCGGGCTGCCGCTGTTAGGCGCCTTGAAGAGCGATACTCCGATGAGAAACTTGCCTTGGCTGCTGCCAACCCCATCAACGAACGCCTTGCCGCCATCGCTGATCGTGTTGACCCAGGCACTTGGGATGCGGGGTTTGTCGAGAGCCTGACTTCACAATCCCAACGCGGACGAGAACTCTCCGAGAAACAACTGGTCATTCTTTCCAAGATTGAGGGTCGTTGGACTGAAGAGGCTCGCACTGCTGCCAGCACTTGGAAGCAGACTTACCTTGATTCTACTGAGATGCAAGAGAAAGCAAAGATTGTCGCGACCTACTATGATGCCACCGGATATTATGCCGGTCTTGCCCACAATGTACTTTACACTGAGGGCTTTGTTCCCACTGAGAAACAATACAAAAGCATTACCAAAAACAAGTTTGCCACAAAGATTCTTGAGGCTTGGTATGCTGAACCCAAGTATCCCGTTGGCTCTTATGTCGTTGTCCGTGACACCGCTCCCGGCGTTGTGCGAGGCAAGGCTAAGAATGTCCCCTGTGTTATTCTGAAAGCCAATGCAATGTATCCTCGCTGCGCAGCGAAGGGCACAAAGATTTATCAAGTCTTGCCTTTTGGATCTCCTTCTGCTATAATGGTTGAGGAGCGCTACGTGAAGAGGGCTCGCAAGCTTGGAGGCGGTGCTTAATGGATATTGAAGTTGGCGATATTGTTTCTCCCGGCTTTTATGGTCCCAACGCTTACGGCGTGGTCCTTGATGTCTCAGCGCCCGAGCAACGGAATGTTTATAGTGGGTTTAAACCTCGCGCCAAAATTTTAATGCACACCGGCAAGGTTCACTACTTTGTCCTTGAAGATCTAACCATTGTAAGTAAAGGAAATAATAATGACACCTTTTGAACAAAGCCAACACTTCCCCACAACCTTCGTCCGCTCCCTTGATTTCTTGATTGCAGTCAAGGAATATGTTCGTGTATCTGAAGAAGTTGAACAAGAAAGTCTCGCCGCTGTAATGAAAGGAGACATCGCTCTTGTAGCTGAACTTGCTCAGTATAGCCAGTCGCTCGACAAAGCGATTGTATCAAACTCCGCCGAGGCGTAATGCCCAGCCACACTCTATTTATTCATGGAGGTGTGCTTTGCGTGAAGGTCGGGGACTTAGTTAAGTATAAAAACGGCGTCGAAAATTTTTCAGGTATTGTGACAGAGGTGCTCAATACCCAGAAAGTCAACGTATGTTTTCATTGGGATAATGCATTATACACAAACGTTTGCGACATTCGTGATTTAACAATATTATCAAGCATCAAGGTAAGTGAGCGATTGCCCAGAAAACATTCCACAGTTTAAGGTAGGCGACCTTGTGCGTTTCAAGCTTCTTACCCCCGAGGACCGATACATCTTCCGTCCCCGCGACTTCCCCTTTGGAGCCGTGGGTCTTATTTTATCTATCGAAGGAGATATGCACTCCTTTGCCTCAAACTATGAATCAACCTCCAACTATACGCCCTATCCCTATCCGTATTACGGTGAGGAGTATTATTGGGAATATTCGGTAATTTATGTTGTTTTAGCAGAAGGTGAAAAATGGTGGCTCTTTGAAGAGGAGATGGAACTATTTATAAAAGAAGATGAATAAGTTTCCAAGAGTTGGTGATAAAGTTTGCGTGTTCGACAAAACCTTAGAAGACTACTACGGAAAGCAAGGCAAAGTAAAAAAATACATACATCCTTGCATATACGCAGTAGAGTTAGAAAATGGCGAGACCGCGTGGTTTCTTTTACATCAAATACAGAAAAAGTAATATTCAACTTAATAACAGACGCCAATCATGCTATAATAAAACCAATGTCTGAGCCAAAAGACAATCACGGATACAAAGCAAACATAGGCGATCTTGTTAAGGTATATACCGATACTGGAATGGACACTGGAGTGATGGGAGTTATTGTTGAAATAAGAGAGTATTATTCTTGGTCAATGGAACATTGGCGGAAAGTTCGCCTCCATGGAAAGCAAGACTTCATCGAGGATTATGCGGTAAGAGTAGTATCAAAAGCGGATACCCATGGACGAGATAGAAAAAATAAAAACATTAGTTAATAAACTTGAAGATAGAATACAAGAATTGGAAACCGAGAATCGTGCTCTTAGGCTATCTATCAAGCAAGCGTGCTCTTCTCTTATGCGTCAAAACGACGACACCAAAGAAACCATTCAAGAGTCCGAAAGGCTTCTTGCATTTTCGCCAACCTTTAACCAACCCAAGTGGAAGAAACAATGAAACTTCATCATGTCGCAATCAATGTCTCTAACATAAAAAAGTCCGTCGAATGGTATATGGAAAATATGCACGCGACGGTTGATTATGAAGATGACACTTGGGCGATGCTGGGTTTTGGAGATGTTAAGATGGCGTTAACTGTTGCAACTCAACATCCTCCGCACATTGGATTTGAAGTTGCCTCTCTTGAAGAATTAGGAGAAAATAATAATATTAAAAAACATCGCGATGGGTCGCACTATTTATATTTAGAAGACCCTGACGGGAACGTTCTTGAGAAAATATACTGGGATAAGTAATGAAAAGAGTGGTGATCTCCGATCTGCACATTGGTTCGACGCATTGTCGCGAGGAAGATCTTCTGAACTTTATTCAGACCATCGAGTGTGATGAGCTTATTCTTGCAGGCGATGTTGTTGACTTTATTAAAATCCCATCTTTCACTTCAAAGACAGCAGAAATTTTAAAAACCCTTTCACGTTTTAAGAAAGTAATTTACATTATAGGAAATCATGATCACTCACTTGCTAGTTTTGTTGATGGAACCGTTAGTAATATTGAATTTCACCACTCATATGAGTTTATGGATGGTAACCGCAAGTTCCGAATAGAGCACGGCGATAAATACGATACCAGCTTTTGGCACCAATACACTGAGGGATTCTTAATTAAAATTATATCCGTCTTTCAAGATTGGATTGAGCGCAATTGGGATGTTGACCTTGCCACTTGGTGGGCAAACCGAAAGATTAAAAAGCGAAAACTTATTCGCATTTGGGATATTATAAATCTAAATAATGATGTGGATGTTTTTATTATGGGACACTCGCACACACCCGAAGCAGTTATTTGGGTTGATGCGGACCAGAACATAAAGACATACATTAACTCAGGAGATTGGGTCTCGCACACCACGTATGTTTCTATTGAGAATGGAGTAACGAGACTCAAGAAATTTATTGATGATTGATATTGCTTTAAAGATTTGGGAAGAGAATCCCGCATTTGTATTTTTATTCTGGGCTTGGGCTGCGTCCCTTGTCTGGATTATATTTGGAAGAGCTTAACAAAGGAAAGATAATGTTTGAATGGAACGGGTTTAATTATTGGGCTGCCGAGCACTACGATTTTAAGGTGGTGCAGGGAACCGAAGAGCACTGCTTGGCTATATTCCGTGCCGAGCAGATGAACCGACCCACAAAAAAATACGGAACAAACATCGTGGATAAAGAGCACGACGAAGAAACAGATGAATGGCAGATGGTCTTCCGATGGTTTAAGACCGAGGAGCTTCACAGGAAGCATACAGAGTTTCCGCCGTGTTATGTTAGAAACGATGGAAAGGTATTATAAATGAACAAATACGATAGGCTTATAATAATTTCATATGTTGGCGCCGGAGCGGCTCTTGGGTGTGTTATAAACTCATGCATGCATATCTTTTCTTGACATTCTCTTGACAACTTTATGGTTGCATTCTGGATTATTATCTGCTATATTATATATGTAATAAGGAGTTAGTTATGGTTCAGAAAGGCGACATTGTTCGGGCTGTTGGCGTTATTGTCGGCAAGAACTCAAAAATCAGAAGGGGCAAACCAGGCATTGTTGTTGAGGTCTGTCAATCAGGTGGCATGGCTCGCGTCATCTACGCCACCACTCCTCCGCGTGAAGGCTGGGTGAGAACCGATTGTGTGGAGATTATCAGTGAAGTCGGGTGATTTGGTTAAACAATTTCTTACTGAGCAGATTGGTATCGTGTTGGATATCAAGCCCGCAACACCGCGTACATTTGCCTCTATTCGTGTACTATGGACAACACAGGGTCAGTCTTTGTTTGGTCCCGGCACCAAAGAGTGGTGTGACGAGAGAAGCTTGGATGTGTTAAATGAAAGTCGGTGATTTAGTTAGATGCATGATGGTAGACGGAAAACCTATCGGCTTGGTCGTGGAACGATTTGATTATTTCCCCAATGTAGACATGTTCTATGTTCGGATCCCCGGCTATGTCGATAGCCAAGGTCCGATCAGAGCGAGTCAAATGGAGTTAGTCAATGCAAGTCGGTGATATGGTTAAGCCCAGAGGCGCGGGCAGTAGCATCGCGCATTGGTATGGAATCATTGTAGAGAAAGACCCATATGATACGCTACCAGAGTGCTGGCTTGTAAGATGGTTTGATGATGGTGTTGCGATGGAAACTCGCGAATGGGAAGACGACTTAATTATTATTAGCAAAGGAAAGAAGTAATGAATCCAATGGAAGCAATCGCAGTCGCAGAAGGCTGTGTCGAAGTTGAAGAAGAAGAATATGTTGAAGCTTGGCAGTTTCTACTGGACACGGGTCTGGTGTGGCAGCTTCAAGGCTGGTTTGGTCGGACGGCTGTTGCCATGATTGAGGCGGGACAGATTATCGTTAAAGAAGTTGACGAAAACGAACCCAAAGAGCTTTTGCTGTAGGAAAAAAACTTGACATTTTCTTGACAGACAAACCTCAATAACTGTGCTATATTATATATGTAATCAGGAGATACAATGAATCATTCAAAAGAAGAAATCGACTACGCCTTTGAAACCTTTGTCGAGGGCATTCAGAGCAAACTCAACGAGCACTATGCCCAGCACCTTAAGAACCTCACTCCTCCAAGTGTTACTGTTCGCGGTGGCTCAAAGTATTGGAAGGTTGTGACTGGCGCCCTGAACGGCGACGGCTATTCAGTCTTTGGCTTTGTCCGTAAAGAAGACGGAGCAATCCTCAAGCCTGCATCTTGGCGTGCTCCGTTCGTCAAGGGTCCGTCTGCTGTCCGTGGCTATGTCACTGACTCCACCAATGGCATGGGTTCAGTAACTCCTTATGGGATTGTGTACGCAAAATAATGGAAGTCGGCTCAGTAATTAAAGATAAGAAATCAGGCAAGCTCGGAGTCATCTTCGAGATTTGTCATATGAATGTGATTGGTATTGAGAAACTGCCTGTCTATCGCGTTCTATGGCACGATGACCCGCTTGAAGAAAATGTTATGGGCACCGAACTACTCAATGAACGCTACGAGTTTGTGAGGCAAATAAAAGACGACATTTAACAATATTTAAAACTATTTATAAGCAGACGCAGATATGTTGTCTGCTTTTTTATAGGTAAATAAAATGAAGATCACCCGCGAACATCTCATCAAGATGATTAAAGAGGAGCTTGGCGATCCTGCTGGAGAAGCCGAAGCTGAAAGACAAAGAAAAGCACGAACCGCTTGGAAGAGAAGGTTTACAAGTGTTGAAGAAGTCAACGCAATCGCTGACTTGATGGAGAACGACCCCGAGTTTGAAATGCTCAGTCGCTTTGCTGACGAGTTCCGTCGTGGCTCCGAGCGTGGTCGCCCGCCACAGGATGTCTTGGAAGGAATCTTGCCTGAGTATGTCTCTGGTGGTTTGATCGCCAAGGTTATCTTAAAGGCAAGAGAACGCCTGCCCGCAGATGAAACACCTATTGAAAAGCCAAAGAGCCCTGCTTTGTCAGGTGCTGAGATGGACCGCATCGCACCAAGTCTTGAGGAGACCAAAGGAAATAAAATGAAGATCACTAAACAACAGTTATATAATATTATTAAAGAAGAGTTTGCAGCAGTCTTAGAGCAAGACGCACAAGGTATGTTTGCAAGAGGTGCCAAGGGTGCTGGAGCCGATGAAATCAGTGTTGAGAAGATTCGTATTGCTCCTGACGGCTCATTCAAGGCAAGGCTTTCAAGCGCCTCATTGGAAAAACCAATTAGAGTCGCTGGCAGGTTGGACGACGACAGCCGTGCAAAACTCAGCCAGGGAGGTGCATTGGCGGCTGCCCCAATGGACCCCTTTGGAAAGGAAGTTATGGGTCTTATAAGTAAAATAAAAGAACCATACGGCAATGATGTACCACCTTCAATTCAAAAGCTGGAATCGGATGCGATGAAGGCAGGAAATAAAGAGGGTTTTGCAAGCTCACCCGTAAAGACCAATATTGCAGACTATTGGAATGACACGCTGAGATACCACCAAAAAACCGGCAAAAAGCCAGACTACTCAGTTATCTCTAATTTTAATGCCCTCAACACTTTATTGAGAAAGGTTTGAAATGAAAATTACCAAAGCAAAACTACAACAAATTATTAAAGAAGAGTATCGGCGCACCCTAAGCGAACTTGAACACGACGAGGGTGGTGAAAGAGCCGAGGACGATTACAGCGATGGATTCTATCTGGACGACCCCGACAGCTACGCGGGCTACATTACAAATGAGGAAAGATCCGAATTTGTTGAGGCTTACAGGGCTGTCGAGCAGTTAAGAAGAATCAATCCCAAAGCTATATCTGAAGAAGTTGAAGATGCAATTTTTGATATGCTTAACAAACTCGGCATTTATTTATAAGAGATACAAGATATGAAAATCACACCAAAAGAACTTAAGCAAATTATCAAAGAAGAGTATCAACGCACTCTAAATGAAATGGACGATCTCGAACAAGATATGTACCCCGGAGCGGACGAGCGTGGTGATCCTGATAACTGGGATAGACCAGATCCCTACAGGGTTGATGCTCTCGCCGCTGTTGATCAACTTAAAGAACTTATATCCGATGTTGATCCAATGGATACTGGCATCCTTGAGCACGAGGATATTCTTGCCGCAGTAGAAGCACTAAGAAATAAATTGGAATATTACATGTCATGAAAATCACACCAAAAGAACTTAAACAAATTATTGAAGAAGAAGTAGCAACGCTACAAGAGGCAGAGGTGTCCCCTCTCGGAAAAGCAATCCTCGCGGTACACGACGAATTAGTTGATATGCTTCCACGCTTTGGTCGTGATAGCGATGAAGAAATGAGGGATAAATTAAAAGCACAGATTGATCGTCTGCGTGAAATAGGATACAAGAGGGCATGAAGATCACACCAAAAGAACTCAAACAGATTATTGAAGAGGAGTTACAAACCGTACTACAAGAAGGGTTTAAGCCTGCTTCGTCAATGAGGCGTAATCCGTTTGAAAATAATCCCGAGGCTACTGAAAAATTGACAGCCAAAGTAAAACAAGTGGCTGGACCTGAATTAGAAAATCTGATTGGTTGGTTCAAAGCTGGCAAACCGGGTGACGGCTTTAAATTTAAACAACCCTATTGGAAAGCCACTGAGAAACTTGACTATGATACTGCGATGATGCTTGTCGGAACCGGCGGGTTTTCAGAATCTAGCGATATGTTGATAAGTCTTGCTAAACATTTAGCATCTTCACCGCAGGGTTTAACAGAAGACGGACACACCGATGTTCCCTCCGCAATCAGAAAGCTGAAGACCTCAATGGAAGACGCCATGCAGATCCTCAGTGCCCTGGAGCAAATGCCCGAGACAGAGTTGCCCTCTTGGTGGATGAGCAAGGTCACGCTCGCTGCTGACTACCTCAACAAGTCTCGCGATTACCTTTTGGTTTCAGAGAAGTTAGACCCAAGTGATGGGGCTGGCTCTTATGTTAAAGACTTCCGCAAGTCGGATGCTCCCCAGTTCAAGGGCAAAGGAAAAAAGAAGCGCCAACAAATGGCTATCGCAGCCTACCTACAAGATAAGGAAGAGAACAAATGAACATCGAACAAAAAGAATTAATTAATATTATCCGTGAAGAACTTGCAGAAGTTCTTGGAATGGATGCTCAAGACGACAGGCAGAACCTCACAATGAAGGTCCGCAATCTTCTTGATGAATACACAGGCGATGATCTTGAGGCGGCATACGATACCCTCACTTCCGTTCAAGCAATGCTCCGCTACGAAATGGCGCAGGCAGCAGAAGAAGACGAGGAGTATGGCTCTGGACGTGACAAGGTGTATGACGATGAAGAGCGTGAGGCTAAACTCGCGGGACCATCTCAGTCGATGTCACCCGAGGAACAGGAAGATTACATGAAACTCTATAATCTTGATGAAGATGTTCGACCGCGTGAAGAGAAACTTTCAAAATAAAATAGCGACCCACTTGTCCACACCTAGTTACTAAAGAAGGGGGCGCTTCATCGTGGCGAAAGGCAGAAAACTATCCGAATTAGAGAAAAAATCAAAGTACACTATCGCGAGTGCTAAGGAGGACTTTGGTACAGAGATCGATGGCAATCCGATCAAGTGGAAGATAACCTCTGATGATGGTGGGAGAATCTTAGAAGCATTCTGTGAAGACTGGGAAGCTTGCGATATTTTGCGAGTAAAGATACCATCAAAATACATGGGCTTCAGAACAGTTGTTATCGGATATGCTTTAACAGAGGATAAGGCAGCACTCAGAAACTTTTCTTACGAGGAAGAATGACTAATTAATAAGTGGACCCGGACTATCAAGTTGGAGATCTCGTAGAGTTTGTTGGTTCTTCACAACTTTATTTTCACTTTCCCACAGATGAGTGGTATAATGTACAGGAAGGTGACATTGGTATTGTTATCAAAACTGCACTAAATAATTTTGGTATGGCATATCGAGTTAGATTGTTCAGATATACAAAAAGTTGTTGCTGGTTTTATGAAGACGAGTTAAGTATAGTATCGGAGAGAAAAGATGAAGAAGAATAAATTAGGTGAACTTGTTTTTTTGGATGAATTCCGCTTTCAGAAAGAGCAGGAAGAACCTGAGTGTCACCTTGCAGACACCCGACAGCTAACTGAAATATCCGATGAAGAATTAGACGACTTCCACTACGATTATTTAACTGCGAGCGATCTGGCGACACTTACGATGCCCGAAATTCGCTGGATTATTAGGCATTTAATTAGCCGTTCTGATTTTGAGTGGCGCAGAGAAGAGGCAGAGAAAATGATTAGCGAAATCCTAAAAGACCGAGAAAAAGAAGACACTTGACATTTACTTTACAACTTTATTGTTGACATCCCGATAAAAACTATGGTAAAGTATACATGTAATTAGGAGTTGTTATGTTGTCTCTCGGTTCTAAGGTCGTCTCCAAGTCTCACGGCATCCCCGGTGTTGTTGAGGAAGTTAAAAAATACGGTGGCTATCAGTTCATCGTCGTCAAGGTCTCTGGCACGCACTTCATTGAAGGTGCGTTGCTCACCAAAGTCTATGGCAAATCTTACGAGTTCGAGGTGCAACAATGAAAGTCGGTACTCTGATTCGCTTAAGCAAGCAAGCAGCTAGTGTATATGGCTTCGATTCTACTACTGGCTTGATTGTTGATAAGGTTCCACAAAAAATCCACTCAGCGGCAGAGGGATACCCGGATGACTACCATATACTAATCAACGGTAAGGTTGAGCTTGTAGGATTTAGCATAGAAAAACATTGTGAGGTAGTTAGTGAAAGTCGGTGACTTGGTAAAAGTTCAAGGAAAGCACGGACAGAAGTTCGTGGGCATGATTATCAGAAATGCTGGATACCATTCATTCACTGATGGCGGCTGGATTGTGCGGCGTGTGTGTGATGGCAGAAGCACATTGTGCGATAAGATTGACTTGGAGTTGGTAAGTGAAAGTCGGTGATTTAGTTGTAGTGACGGGCACCAGTCCTGAGCATCAATGCACTGGTGTGATTATCTCTACTGAACCTCCAGAAAGCTTGATTAGACGCAAGTCTTCGTGGCACAAAACCAGACAACGAGTCGGTGTCTTGTGGGCTGATGGCGGGGGCAGGATTGATTGGGAGTCTCGCGACTGGCTGGAGGTGATTAGTGAAAGTAGGTGATCTGATTACATGGCGAAAGCCAAACCGGAGGGGCGAGCGTGATCCCAAAGGATATGGTCTTATTATTAATACTGATATGATGGGGCATCTTGGCGAGCAAAGGCTGTGGCTTGTGGTAAAGTGGTTTAATGGGAAAACGGAGCGGGCACCTGAGTGGCTTTTGGCTTCCAGAGTGAAGGTGATAAGTGAAAGTAGGTGATCTAGTTGTTTATAAAGGTCTTGCTGTTGGGTGGACCGACGAGTATAACGACTACCTTCCTGACCCGAGGCTCGACCACAAGCGGAACTTAACTCCTGGCGTGGTGGTTGCTCTTTATTGTAACTGCGAACCAGGAGAAGAGAAGTGGTGGTTGGAAGGCGGGTGTCAGTGCGTAGCTGATGTCCTCTGGGCTGGAGATCCTGTCATGCAGGGTCATGTCACCAAACATTTGGCGGTTCGCAATGAAGCCAGGTGATTTAGTTAAGAGAGAAGGTAAGACTGGTTTAATAGTTGAAGTGATGTGGGCAAATAATATTCGCTGGCTTAAGCTTTATGGCAAGAAAGATTGGTTCTCGGAGATTGGATGGAGAGTGATTAGTGAAAGTAGGTGATTTAGTGAAACCAGCGGAATACCCGAATCGTCCAGACTACAACTACGGCATTGGCTTAGTTGTTAAAAGTCTGGCTGAAAACCCATTTATAGTTCACCGTGACGACCCTAAAGAACCCCGCTGGGCTGTGCTTTGGACTAACCCCATATACACTATGGACGACGGCACCTCGGTGCAATATGAAAGCGAACTGGAGGTTATCGGTGAAGCTGGTTAGAGACAGAATCCCAGAGATTATTATTGAAGATGGGCGCACACCCATCTATCACATTGCGGATAAAGAAGAATATAAACGAGAACTATTCAGGAAAGTTGAAGAAGAGTTGGCTGAGTTTCGGGAAGATCCCTGTGTGGAGGAAGCAGCAGATCTAGTTGAAGTGGTGTATGCACTTTTGGAGGCACATAAGCACTACCTATTCGACGTGGCAGAGGTAGGGATGAGAAAGAACGCCATCGTTGGCAGCTTTGCTCGCGGTGTTATTTTGGAGAGAGTTGAATGATTACATTTTTTATTTTTGCTTGTTTGTTCAGTGCTGGCTTCCTTGCCGGTTCTTCTTTTAAGCATGCAAGGTTTAACCAAATCCCCTGGGAAGCTTACCGCTGGGATGAAAATATCTTTGGATACCGCAAAGTGATGCTTGGTTCTCTTGTTAAGAAAGGCGACCGTATTCTTCTTGGCTATGAAGTTGATAAAAATGCTTTTCCAGAAGAGGGCATTAGGTATGATTAGAAACTATTTATTGTATTATGAAAACTATTTTTGAAAACTGGAATAACTTCCTAAACGAATCAGGCTTAAGCCGAGTACATCAGCACATCAATGCTCATGACACAGCGGTCATCACAGCGTTCCGAAACGATCCCTCATCTGACGAAGGTTGTGTAGATGCTGTCCCTCCAGGTGAACAAGAAGAAAGCCCACTCAAGGCAAACAAAGCACGCAACAAAAACTTGAAAGCCGTGCTGTTAAAGATGGGTTATGGAGTCACACGAGTTGATGGATCTTACATCGAAAACTTTGATGATATGGACAACAGAAAGGAAGTCAGCGAGGAAAGTTTCTTTGTTGTAAACCTCAAGGACGATTCTGATTTTAATAATAATATCGTTAAGTTAGGTCAAAAGTTCTGTCAAGACTCAGTGCTATTAATTCCACAAGGTGGAGACGGAGCGTTCCTCCTCGGTACAAACGAAAGTTGGCCAGGTCTTGGAGAAAAAGAGCCAGTCGGAGCCTTCGAGGGCGGCAAGGAAGCGGAGTTTATGAGCAGGGTTAAGGGACGACCATTCGTCTTCAAAGAGGTTCACAAACAAGAGACATGGGACCAGCTTGGAGTCAATGCAAGGTACACTGTTAGCAAGATTGCTGAACGGGTTTTGAATGAAGATCGGTGACTTAGTTAAAACTAAGAACGAGTATATTCATACGCTCGGCGGAAGGATGAACTCTGAGATAGTCTCGCGGTTCGTTGGCTTTCAGTGGGGGATTGTTCTCAATTTTTATGAGGGCGAGAAACCTACGATAGATATATACTTAAACAATGGAATCATGAGTGAGAAAGCACCAGTCACAAAGTATGAAGTTATTTCTTCTGCTTGACATTTTCTTTACAATTTTTCTCTTTACAACCCCATAAAAACTATGGTAAAGTATACATGTAATCAAGGAGATTTCATTGGAACTTGAACTGACCGAAGAAGAAGCCGCAATCCTGGGTGAAGCACTGGAGTGTTTCATCGTTCACCCGACAACCGACGATGACTCGCGCGACTGCGCTATTGACTTGGCTCACCACTTGCTCGCACTGGCTGCTGGTCATTTTGATGATTGGGACACCGGAGAAACGGAGCAAAGCTTCTTCGAGCAAGGTATCGTTGCCCGCAGCAAAATCAAAGAGAAGGAGGCTTTCACTTCAAAAGCCGCCGAACGCCGTCACCTTCAGTTGGTCACCAACGACCCGATTGATTGGTAAGTCCTTGACATTTACTTTACAACTTTTCTATTGACAACCCCATAAATTCTATGGTATTATATACTTGTACTGAGGGAGTTAAAGATGTCACAAACTAGAAGACAATACGGACGGCGCTGCTCATACTGCTACAAGACGGGTCATAACAGAAGGACTTGTCCAGCCTATACCGCTTATCTCAAAAAAATCGCTGAGAAACACGGCGGTCACAGCCTCGTTACTTACGTCAAGCGCACTGGCAAGATGCCTGACGGCTCTGAGCCCACAGGCGAACTTGAGGCTGTTAAGCAGACTGCCAAGAAAGCCTCCAAGCGTCAATGCTCTTGGTGTGTCAAGATGAGAATGGTTGGCGGTGGCTATGGTCACAACCGACGCACCTGTCCTCACCGCAAGACTTGGCACATTGACGAGACTCGCGACTCTCGCGAGCTTCGCCAGTCTATCCTCAACCGCGCCGAGGCTCTTGGTGTTGGAATGGGCTCCCTTGTTCTTTCAAAGAAATATGTCTACGACGGCAACGGCTTTGACTGGCAGAAAGTTGTCGGCATGGTCGTCAAAGTTGACTGGGATGCCATTGACACGACCAAGTTGAAAGACCACGCCGTGATTCATGTTCAGTGGCAGAACCTGCCTGCTACGGATCGATATTCTCCCAAGGTGGAGTCGTTTGGTATTCCTCGCTCTTGGATTCCAGAAGCAATCGCCAATAAAGGCTGGAACCTTGGTCAATCCGAACTTAAGATGCTTGGCAAATCTTCTAACCCACTTCTCACCTGTCCCAAAGACTGGGTTGAGCGCCCAATCACCCTCAGTGAGATCGTTTGAGAGATGTCAAGAGATTGTCAAGTCGAAAATAATGCTTGACTTTAACGTTTTTAAATGCTATATTATATATGTAATCAGGAGAGATACTAATGGCTGTTGACTTTAAAACCTTTATTTCCGTTGTCCCCCATGTCACTGCGGTTCGCAAACCAGTTTTGGTTCGCGGTCGTCACGGCGTGGGCAAGTCCCAAGTCGTCTATCAGTTCGCTGGTCACGCTGGTCTTCCAGTCGTTGAGCGCCGTGCTTCCCAGATGACTGAGGGTGACTTGCTTGGTCTTCCTTCGACTGCCGGCAACGTTACTTCTTGGAACCCACCTGAGTGGTTCAAGACCGCTTGCGAGACTCCTGTCGTGCTCTTCCTTGATGAGGTTGACCGCGCTACTCCTGAAGTTCGTCAAGGTATCTTTGAGTTGACTGACTCTCGGAAGCTCGCTGGCTTCACTCTTCACCCTGAGACCCTCATCTTTGCTGCCGTCAACGGCGGTGAACATGGTGAGCAGTACCAAGTTGGTGAGATGGACCCCGCCGAGCTTGATCGTTGGACCGTCTTTGATGTCGAGCCTACCATTGAAGACTGGCTCGGCTGGGCAAAGGACAACGTTCACGAGGTTATCTGGGACTTCATTAACCAGAACCACCAACACCTTGAGCACTCTGATGACTTTGAGCCTAACAAGGTTTATCCTTCGCGTCGGTCTTGGGATCGGTTGAGTGAGTGTTTGTCGAGCGCCTCGTTGCTTGAGGAGGGTTCCGACCTCGGTGCCGTCTACAACTTGACCAACGCTTTTGTTGGCTTTGAGGCTGCCGTGTCCTTCCGAGACTTCGTTGAGAACTATGAGCGACAGGTGACTGTCGAAGATATTCTTGACCATGGCAAGATTCAGGCAACCGATAGCTTCGGCATCAATGACCACTCTGCCCTTGTTGAGAAAATGGAGGCTACCCAAATCTTCAAGACTCGGTTGACTGATACTCAGACTCAAAACTTGGCTGATTATTTCTTGACGCTGCCTTCTGAGGTGGCTATGAAGCTCTGGACCGTGCTGGGTCAGGGTGATATTGAAAACACCGTTGCGCTTCACCAAGCCAGCGGAACTGATGGTCGGGCAGTCAGCGGTTACATCGTTGAGCTTCTGACTGGTGAGGAGAGCTAATGAGAAAATTTAAACAAGTCATCTGCGCTGATGGTTTTAGCATGAGTGTTCAAGCGAGCGAGACGCATTATTGCTCTCCTCGCGAGACAGGAGCAGAAAAGTATACAGCGGTTGAGATTGGATATCCAAGCCATGGCGAACCTCTGCTTACGTATCTTGCCGAGGAACCAGAAAGACCATGCATGACTGTCTATCCATATGTCCCCGCTCAACTCGTCGCCTTGGTCATTGCCAAGCACGGTGGCATGGTCTCTGGTGATTTACCTCCAGGTGTCGCTCCACTGATGGCGGTGGACTAGTGAATCGTAGAGATTATTGCTTACACCTGAATGCGGGTCTTGATTCTTCTTGTGTGCAAGTCAATGTTGGCGATGATGGAGGGATTATTCTTGAGTTTACATCTGATGACCAAGATAATCACATTCTAACTTTTAAATCAGATTTAGACATAAAGGGTCTCATCGAGCTTCTTCGATGGTCCCGTAAAGCGAGCCTTGAGGCTCAAGGATATAAGGTGGTAATGTGAAAGTTGTTATTGTTCAGGATCAGATCACACACGACTCAAATGGTGTTGCACAGGTAAAGGAAGTGCTGCTTGCACATCCCGACGACGAAAAAAACGCCAAGATCAGACTATTTAAATGGAAGACCATCCTTGAGATGGAGAATCTTCGGCTGCGTGAAGCGACTAAAGCGGACTATCCGAAGAAGAGAAAGGCTAAGAAAAAGAAAAATGAAAACTTGGACGCCCCACTATATTGAGAACAGCCGCGTTCCTGCGGTTCTGTCGTACATTGCTCCGATTGATATCTGGGCTATCAGCCTGGGTCCATTTGTTTGGTGCCGTGGCGTCTTAAGCGAGAGGACCAAGCGACACGAGACAATCCACTATCAACAACAGCTTGAACTTTTGTTTGTTGGTCAGTGGGTGCTTTATGTCTTGTTTTGGTTGTGGAATCTTATTCTTTGTAGAAATGGTGCCGTTGCCTATATGAACAACCCGTTCGAGCTTGAAGCATACGCGAACGATAGTAAGGATGACTATCTTTTAACCAGAAAGAGATACTCTTGGATAAAATATGTCTTTAATTAATACAGCACGCTGGGCAGCGGGCATCACTTCGCGCCTGGTAACAGACATAGCGATTTGGACCCTTGATCGTGCATCAAAACGCTTGTCCGATGCTCATGATGTTGCAACAATCGGTAAAATATTTGATAGTGTAGACCTGTCGGAAAACAAAGAACACATTCACCACGACAATAATACAGTTTAAAGGAGAAACATGGCACAACCAGAAACAACCCCCTATGAAAACGATGACACACGACTTTGGACGCTTGAGCGCAGAGTTCATATGATGGAGATGGGGATGGACAGCATTGAAATGCGTATTGGCAGGATTGAAGAGAGTGTTCGAGACTTGAGGACCGCAGTCTTCAATCAAGCGCTCTTTTTTGGGATCCTCATCATCATTTCTAATGGGATCATCGGTGCTTTGCTATAAAGTTAGTGGATAAGAGGGAAATAAAAGAAATATTCATGGACATTGCACCTGGCGCTATAAAAGTTATGGTTATTGTGCTATTATATGGTTGGTTTTTAAGGTTGATATTATGAGATACAAAGACAGAACAGAGCAGCAAAAGGTTAA
>Ga0206123_10001136_pt1 | contig 25461 bp, 22 predicted proteins | sample Helgoland_Spring_2_FD_160086 | JGI IMG/M metagenome (GOLD analysis project Ga0206123, IMG submission 160086) | Pelagic subsurface seawater microbial communities from Kabeltonne, Helgoland, North Sea - Helgoland_Spring_Bloom_20160316_1 | ecosystem: Environmental > Aquatic > Marine > Epipelagic ...
CAAATTTAGGAGAAGCCATTAGCGACGCTGAAATTGTTTTTATTGCAGTGGGCACGCCTATGGGTGACGACGGTTCTGCAGATTTACAATATGTTTTAGCAGTTGCTAAATCCATTGGAGAAACCATGGTGAAAGAGTTGTTGGTTGTTGATAAATCTACTGTACCTGTTGGAACTGCAGATCAAGTAAAAGCAACCATTCAAAAAGAGTTAGAACTACGGAATTCTGATTTAGAATTTGATGTGGTTTCAAATCCTGAGTTTTTAAAGGAGGGTGCTGCGATCAATGATTTTATGAAACCTGATAGAGTAGTTATAGGTGCTGATTCTGAGACTGCTTTTAAGAAAATGAGGGAAATCTATAGTCCTTTTTTTAGATCTCATGAACGTTTTATTACGATGGATATCCGGTCTGCTGAAATGACGAAGTATGCTGCTAATGCAATGCTAGCAACAAAAATATCTTTTATGAATGAAATTGCTAATATTTGTGAGAAAGTAGGGGCTGATGCCAATCAAGTACGCATCGGAATTGGTTCAGATCAACGTATAGGCTACAGTTTTATTTATCCAGGAGCGGGATATGGAGGGGCTTGTTTTCCAAAAGATGTAAAAGCACTGACTAAAATAGCTGAAAATAATAATTATACTGCACAATTAATTACAGCAGTAGAAAAAGTAAATAATGAACAGAAATTAGTCATCGCCCAAAAAATTATAACTCGTTTTGGAGAAGACCTGACGGGGTTTGTTTTTGGAGTTTGGGGCTTGGCCTTTAAGCCAGGAACAGATGACATGCGAGAAGCACCATCAATTAATACAATTAAAGAATTGGTGAAGCGAGGTGCAAAAATAAAAGCCTATGATCCTAAAGCTGTTGATCAAGCTAAAGAGCACTACCTCAAGGGGATTGAAAACATAACCTATATGGCCTCGAAGTATGAAGTTTTAAAAGACTCGGTTGCACTAATATTACTTACAGAATGGAAAGAGTTTCGATCACCTGATTTTAAAGAATTAAAAAATCAAATGAAAAACCCTATTATTTTTGATGGGCGTAATCAGTACATAGCTTATGATCTGGAGAATAAAGGTTTTGAATATTACAGAATTGGAAAATAAATGAATTTAAAAAAGACAACTAAGATATACATCGCCGGTCATCGAGGTATGGTAGGCTCTGCTGTTTGGAGAGCATTAGATAAAAAAGGTTATACGAATTTGTTTGGAAAAACTAGCACTGAACTTGATCTCAGAAATCAGCAGAAAGTTATTGATTTTTATAAAAAAGAACAACCTGAAATGGTCATTGATGCTGCAGCAAAAGTTGGAGGTATTTTAGCGAATAATGATTTTCCCTATCAGTTTTTAATGGAGAATATGCAAATTCAAAATAATTTGATTAATGGTGCTTTTAATGCTGGAACAGAAAAATTTATTTTTTTAGGGAGTTCTTGCATCTATCCGAAGTATGCTCCGCAGCCTTTAAAAGAAGAATACCTACTAACAGATTCTTTAGAGCCAACAAATGAGTGGTATGCGATTGCAAAAATTGCTGGAGTAAAAGCTTGTCAAGCTATTCGCAAACAATATAATAAGAATTATGTGAGTTTGATGCCTACAAACCTATACGGTTCTTATGATAATTTTAACCTCAAATCCTCGCATGTATTGCCAGCGATGCTTCGTAAATTTCATGAGGCTAAAATAAATAACCATTCTGATGTAACACTTTGGGGAAGCGGAACTCCAATGCGAGAGTTTTTATTTGTAGATGACATGGCAGAGGCAGTGGTTTTTGCTTTAGAAAATAATTTACCAGAATATTTATATAATGTAGGTACTGGTAAAGATATTACTATTAAAGAATTGGCTGACACTATACAAAAGGTAGTTGGTCATAAGGGTCAAATTATTTGGGACTCTTCAAAACCAGATGGTACACTAAGAAAACTAATGGACGTTTCCAAAATGAAAAAATTTGGATGGCAATATTCAACAGAATTAGAAGATGGAATTGAAAAAACCTACAAATGGTTTTTAGAAAATATTAATAACTTTAAAGAAATAAAATTATGAAGGTAGCATTAATCACTGGTGTAACAGGACAAGATGGCTCCTATTTAGCAGAGCTTTTGCTGGATAAAGGGTATGAAGTTCACGGTATTAAAAGAAGAGCATCTTCATTAAATACTCAGCGTATCGATCATATTTATCAAGATCCACACGAAGAAAATCCAAGATTTAAATTACACTATGGTGATTTAACTGACTCTTTGAATATCACTAAGATTATTCAAATATGTCAGCCAGATGAAATTTATAATTTGGGAGCCATGTCACATGTTGCAGTATCCTTTGATACTCCAGAATATGTTGGTCAGGTAGATGCATTAGGAACACTTAGAATTCTAGAAGCTGTTCGTTTACTAGGATTAGAAAAGAAAACAAGGATTTATCAAGCTTCAACATCAGAGCTCTACGGAGGCATGCCTGAAAATAAAAACGAAAAAGGATTTTATGATGAAAATTCTCCCTTTTATCCTAGATCACCTTATGGTGTTGCTAAGATTTATGGTTTTTGGATTACTAAAAATTACCGTGAAGCCTACAATATGTTTGCGTGTAATGGCATTTTATTTAATCATGAATCACCAAGGCGAGGCGAGACTTTTGTAACACGTAAAATTACTCGAGCTGTTGCTAGAATTGCTTTAGGACAAAAAGATAAATTCTATTTGGGAAATCTTGATGCTAAAAGAGATTGGGGGCATGCTAAAGACTATGTTCGAATGATGTGGATGATTCTTCAAGCTGATCAGCCGGAAGATTGGGTAATAGCTACTGGAGAAACTACCACAGTAAGAGACTTTGTCAGATTAGCATTTAGAGAAGTTGGTGTTGAATTAGAATTTAGAGGGGAAGGCGTTGACGAAAGGGCTTATGTATTGTCTTGTAGTAATGATAATTATCAATTAAAAATAGGTAAAGAAATTTTATCTATTGATCCTCAATACTTCAGACCCACAGAGGTTGATTTATTGATAGGAGATCCAACAAAAGCGAAAGAAAAACTCGGCTGGGTCCCAGAACATGATTTAGCTTTGTTGGTCAAAGATATGATGCAATCTGATCTAGAGTTGATGCAATCTAAATAAAATGACTAATTATCCATGAGAAATGTTTTAATCACAGGTGGCGCAGGGTTTATAGGCTCTCACTTAGTTAGACGATTTGTAAATAAATATCCAGACTATCACGTCTATAACTTAGATGCGCTAACCTATGCTGGCAATCTAGAGAATTTAAAAGATGTTGAGTTTAAAGAAAACTACACCTTTTTACACGGTGATATTACAGATGAGAAGTTTATCAACTCCATTTTTGAAAAATATTGTTTTAACGATGTAATACATCTAGCCGCCGAATCTCATGTAGATAGATCAATTACAGATCCTTTGGCCTTTGCTAAGACCAATATTTTAGGAACTATGGTGCTTTTAAACGCCTTTAAAGAATTGCATAAAAACAATTGGTCTGGTAAACGTTTTTATCATGTAAGCACTGATGAGGTCTATGGAACACTTGGTGAAACCGGACTTTTTGAAGAGACCACACCTTATGATCCTAACTCTCCATATTCTGCTTCTAAAGCTAGCTCAGATCATTTTGTCCGTGCCTATGGAGAAACCTATGGGATGCCTTATGTGATGACCAATTGTTCTAACAATTATGGGCAATATCAATTCCCAGAAAAGCTAATTCCTCTTTTTATCAATAATATTTTAAATGATAAGCCACTTCCTGTATATGGGGATGGGAATTACACAAGAGATTGGTTGTATGTTATAGATCACGCCATAGCCATTGATTTAGTATTTCATGAAGGTAAAAATCATGAAACCTATAATATAGGAGGTTTTAATGAATGGAAAAATATTGATTTAGTTAAAGTTCTTTGTAAACAAATGGATGAAAAACTAGGGCGCAAATCTTGCACGAGCGAAAGACTCATCACTTATGTAAAAGATAGGCCTGGACACGACTTACGCTATGCTATTGATGCATCAAAAATCAATGAAGAATTGGGTTGGAGCCCAACGGTAACTTTTGAGCAAGGGCTATCTAGAACTATTGATTGGTACTTATCTAACGAAGAGTGGCTTAATAACGTTACTTCTGGAAACTATCAGCATTACTACAAAAAACAATATAATTAAGTTATGAAAGGTATTATACTAGCAGGCGGATCAGGTACTAGGCTTTATCCCATCACAAAGGGAACTTCAAAGCAATTATTGCCCATCTATGATAAGCCAATGATTTATTACCCATTGTCTGTTCTTATGTTGGCGGGCATAAAAGAAATACTTATTATATCAACCCCAGAAGATCTTCCAAATTTTGAGCGCCTTTTAGGTGATGGTAAAGAATTGGGTATTGCACTTTATTATAAAGAGCAACCCTCTCCAGATGGTTTGGCACAAGCCTTTATTATTGGAGAAGACTTTATTGGCAATGATGATGTTTGTTTGGTACTTGGAGATAATATTTTTTACGGTCATGGCTTTACCGAATTACTGGCAAAATCACTCAAAAATGTACAAGAACAACAAAAAGCAACTGTTTTTGGTTATTATGTGAGCGATCCTGAACGTTATGGAGTTGTAGATTTTAATATCGCAGGAGAAGCATTGTCTATCGAGGAGAAACCAACCAACCCAAAAAGTAATTATGCAGTAGTTGGTCTTTATTTTTACCCATACTCTGTGGTAGAGATTGCAAAAAACATAAAACCTAGCCATAGAGGTGAGTTAGAGATAACCACCGTAAACCAAGAATATTTAAAACGTGGTAATTTAAAAGTAGAGCTTATGGGTAGAGGCTATGCATGGCTAGATACCGGCACCCATGACTCTTTAATTGACGCCTCAAATTATATCAGGACCATAGAGAGCCGCCAAGGCTTAAAAGTTGCTTGTCTAGAAGTGATTGCTTGTAAGATGGGCTACATAACAAAACAACAACTTTTAAAACTTGCTGAGCCTTTAAAAAAGAATGGCTATGGCCAATATTTAATTGAAAGAGCAAAAGAAATCTAATGAAGTTTACAAGATTAAAAATTCCAGATGTTATTTTGTGTGAGCCAGAGGTTTTTGGAGATGAGCGCGGGTATTTTGCTGAAACTTTTAGGCAAGATAAGTTAGATGCTTTTTTAGGATTTAACATTAACTTTTGCCAAGACAACGAGTCTAAATCATCTATGGGGGTATTAAGAGGCCTACATTATCAATTAGCGCCCCATGCGCAAACAAAACTTGTTAGAGTAATTAGCGGTACTGTTTTGGACGTTGCTGTAGATATTCGTATAGGCTCACCAACCTTTGGCCAGCATGTTGCTGTTGAGCTTTCCTCAGAAAATAAAAAACAACTACTAGTGCCTAGAGGTTTTGCACATGGCTTTGTAGTACTCAGCAAAGAGGCTGTTTTTGCCTACAAGGTAGATAACTATTATGCCCCAGACTGTGATCGTGGTATTGCTTTTGACGATGTAGCATTGAAAATAGATTGGCAGTTAAAAACAAGTGACTTGCAATTATCTGAAAAAGATACTCAGCAACCTTTGTTTAAAGACGCAGATTACTTTAACTACTTAAATAATTTATATGTATAATATACTCGTAACTGGTGGTAACGGGCAGCTAGGCTCGGAGTTAAAAGAAATAGCTTACAATTATCAAAATTACAACTTTTTATTTACTGATGTCAAAGACCTGGATATTACAAACCATACTGCTGTAGCATCTTTTATTGAGAGTAATCAAATCAATGTTATCGTAAACTGCGCGGCCTATACCGCTGTAGATAAAGCAGAGTCTGAGCCAGAACTATCTGATGCTATAAACCACCTAGCAGTCGCTAATTTTGCCCAAATCGCAAAAGACAAAAACATTAAGCTAATCCATATATCTACAGATTATGTGTTTGATGGCAACAATTATAAGCCATATACAGAGACAGATATTCCAAACCCAAAATCTGTATATGGGCAAACAAAATTAGATGGAGAATTGGCCATACAAGATATAAAACCTGCAAATTCTATCATCATTCGCACATCCTGGGTGTATTCAAAATTTGGTAATAATTTTGTAAAAACGATGCTACGTCTGGCTGAGACTAGAGATGAGATATCTGTGGTTGCAGATCAAATTGGATCTCCAACTAATGCTAGTGATTTAGGGAAAGCTATTTTAACTATTTTACCACTAATAAAAAACAAAAATGTAGAGGTTTTTCATTATTCAAATGAAGGTGTTTGCAGTTGGTATGATTTTGCAAAAACTATTTTTGAAATTAAAGGGATTTCTGTAAAAGTAAATTCAATTAGATCAGAATTATACCAAACACCTGCAGAGAGACCATTTTATTCTGTACTAAATACAACAAGTATTAAAAATAAATATAAAATAGATATATTAGACTGGAGAATTAGTTTAAATAGTCTAAAAAATGAATATATTTAAGTTTAAATATTTTAATAATTTATTTAAATCAAACTCCTAATACACTTAATTTAATATATTTTTATAATGACAAAATTTTTTCGTTTGATTTAATATGACATTATTAGTTTATAAATTAAAAGTATGTATTATGTTAAAAGCACTAAAAAGAATCATAAAACCATCTTCGAAGATAAATACCGCACCTTATCTAATAGAAAGCACAAAGCATATTAGAGCAGGAAAAATGAGCTATCACAATGGGAATTTTATAATACAAGGCTCACAAGAAGTTAAAATAGGCTCGTATTGTGCATTTGGGGAAAACATACATATTATCACTGAGAATCATGATTATAACTATCCTGTTATGCAATATACTTTCTATCGTCACTTTTTTGGAAAAGAACACCCAGGAGCACTAAACTTTCCTCCAAACAAAGAGCGAACGAAAGGTGGTATTGAAATAGGTAATGATGTGTGGATTGGGCATAACACAACAATTTTGTCTGGTGTAAAAATTGGAAACGGAGCTATAATAGGGAATGGTTGTATAGTTACAAAAGATGTTGAACCATATTCTATTGTAGGTGGGATTCCAGCAAAAAAAATAAAAATGCGTTTTGATGATGAAATTATTCAATACTTGCTTGAAATAAAATGGTGGAATTGGAGTGAAAGTAAAATAAAGAAAAATAAAAAGTTTTTTTATCAAAACCAGAATACATCAACTTTGAAAGAAATAGAATCAATGATAATGTAATAATCTTAATAATTTCACAATATATCAATATAACCTTTGGATTCAAGTAAGAATAACAAACGAATTGCCAAAAACACCTTGATGCTTTATTTTCGGATGATATTCACTATGTTGGTATCACTGTACACATCTCGTGTGGTGTTAAATGTGCTGGGAATTGAAGATTTTGGTATCTATAATGTTGTGGGTGGCGCAGTAATCATGTTTGGATTCTTAAGCGGCGCGATGAGTTCTGCGACCCAACGTTTTCTGACATATGACATCGGGCAAAAAAATCATGTTCAACTACGCAAAACATTTAATGCTGCACAAATCATTCACATTGGTATAGCAATATTAATTATCTTACTTGCTGAAACCATAGGATTATGGTTTGTTAGCAATAAATTGAATTTACCGGGAGTAAGGCTTGAAGCAGCCCTTTGGGTATATCATTGTTCTGTTCTGTCATTTATAGTCACAGTAATCCAAGCCCCTTATAGTGCTTTAATAATAGCTCACGAGAAAATGAGCGTTTTTGCATATTTAAGCATTGTGGAGGTTTTACTGAAATTGTTAGTAGTGTTGCTTCTAATGTACATTTCATTCGATAAACTAGAACTCTACGCCCTTTTAATTCTTGGAGTTAGCTTTACCGTAGCAGTTTTTTACCGTATTTATTCAAGGATACGATTTGAAGAAACAAAATTTTTAATTGTAAATGATAAGGCATTATACAAAAGATTGGCTAGTTATTCTATTTGGAATTTATTTGGAGCGGTTTCCCTAGTAGCTAAAACACAGGGAATAAGTATAATGCTAAATATTTTTTTCAGTGTTGTCGTAAATTCAGCATTGGCAGTTGCCAATCAGGTGTCTGGTACAGTTTATTCTTTTGTAAATAATTTTCAGCTAGCAAGTAATCCACAGATAATTAAATCCTACGCAACAGATGATAAAGAGTATATGAACAATTTGGTAATTCGCACTTCTAAATTCTCGTTCATTTTGCTTTTTACATTGACACTGCCAGTAATTATAGAAATAGAATATATCCTTAAACTTTGGTTAAAATTAGTTCCTGAATATACCGTGATTTTTACAATACTTATTTTAATCGAGGCATTAATACATTCGATTTCGGGACCATTGATGGCAGCAGTATCAGCTACGGGAAATATAAAATTATATCAATTAATAATTGGGGGCTTTTCGTTATTAATTTTACCAACTTCTTATCTTTTTCTTACGATGGGGTATCAACCAAAATCCACTTTCATAGTAAGTATCAGTTTTGCTATCTTGGCCTTTGTATTTCGGTTAATTTTTACCAAAAAACAAATACCTGAATTTTCGATTGGTCAATTCATACAAGAAGTTTTAGTGAGAAATATTCCAGTGGTAATGTTGTCATTGATTATCCCAATGATGTTAATATCAAACATGCAACCTGGATTAGCCCGGTTGAGTCTAGTAGTTTTAACTTCGTTCGGTATTAGTATAATTACTTCCTATTATATAGGAATGAAGAATAATGAGAAATTATTTGTGAAGAACGCTTTAACGAGTGTGATAAAAATTTTTACAAAGTTATAGGAAATTATAGAAAAAATAATAAATGAAAATGATTATAACCTTTCTAAAGATAAAAGAAAATTTAAAGTTGTTATTACGACCAGTGTTAGTTAATGGTTTTGTTTATTACGAAAAGGGCAGAGTTCAACATGAGAATTGGGGAGACGATATTAATTATTACTTTCTTAAAGAGATTTTTCAAAAACCTATGCTAATGTATAATAGTGTATCTTTAGCAATTAGGTTAGAACTAAAGAATTATCTTGTCATTGGCTCTACCATAGACATGCTCTGTAAAAAGAACACAGAAGTATGGGGCGCTGGCATCATTGATGAAAATAAACCATTAAGAATTAAACCGCGTAAAGTTCATGCTGTTCGAGGACCATTAACCCGAAAGAAATTATTAGAGCAAGGTGTTGAATGTCCTGAGGTTTATGGTGATCCTGCATTACTTATATCTCGTTACTATAAGCCAAAAGTTTCAAAGAAATACCGCTATGGTTTCATACCTCATCGTTCTAATTTAGATAGAATTGATGATTTTACCATTGATAAAGTACGTTTAACTGAACGAGAGGATGTATTAATTATTGACTTATCTAAATATGATAAATGGACGGATATTATCGACCAGATATGTAGTTGTGAAAATATTTTATCAGCCTCTCTTCATGGTTTGATATTACCTGAGATTTATGGCATACCAAATTTATGGATTGAGTTTGGAAAGCCATTAATAGGCGGGCATTTCAAGTTTCACGATTTTTTTCTCTCTATGGGTAGAGATCGAGATTTTCCATATCTTATCGAAGATTATGAATTGTCTAGTAAAGATGTTCAAAAAGGGCTTTCATCTTGGCATCAAGGATACATCAACTTACAACCATTAATTGATTCTGCACCATTCCCAATCAAGTTATAGTTTTTGATTTTATGTATAACTAACTTCTAAGCTGTAAGATAAATTAATTATAGTTTAGTATTTATAAATGAATATCCTATACCACACATACGAAAAAGTGCATTCCACAAAAGGTGGCACTGAGCGAACTACTATCACCATGGCTATGGCTTTGAAACGGCTTTATGACGCTAAATGCTTCTCCATTTATGAGGCATCTGCAGATACCCCAAAAGAGGAATGCTTCGTCAAAGAGTTCCTTTGGTCTCCGCATAAGAAATTGGAAAAGGATATCCAGATGCTTAGGGAAATCATAGTGGCGAACCGTATTGATTGTGTTATTGTACAAGGATCTTTCATCCATGTTAAAATATTTAAAAAGGCTGTTGATGGATTAAAGTGTAAAGTGATTTTGGCACATCACTTTGAACCTGGTAGCGAGCGCGTTTTTTTTACATTTAAAAGCATTCTCAAAGCACGGACAAACTCATTAAAAGGATTACTAAAAAAAATGATACGCATAATTATATTTCCGTATCTGCGCAAGAAGTACCTCAACGATTTATCGCATTTGTATCATGAAGCTTATGTCCATGCAGATAAAGTCGTGCTCTTATCAGAACGTTTAATTGCACCATATCTAAAATTTTGTAATTTTAACAATACTGAAAAATTCTCTATTATCCCAAATGCGCTATCATTTAAAAATGAAATAACAAAGGAAGCATACCAAACAAAGAAAAAAATAGCATTAATTGTTTCACGATTAGACGATAAACATAAAAATATTTCAGAAGCATTAAAGATTTGGAATACTATTAAAAAGAATAAACTAGCACAAGAATGGAAGCTGAAAATCGTTGGTCAAGGAGTTGATGAGGCTAAGTATAAAAAATACGTTAATACAAATAAAATAGCTGATATAAGTTTTATTGGAAGACAAAATCCGATTCCATTTTATAAAGAGGCCTCCATTTTTATAATGACATCAAAAAGTGAATCTTGGGGTTTAACATTAACCGAAGCACAACAAATGGGTTGTGTTCCTATAGCTTACAACACATATCCAACATTAACAGATATAATCACAGATGGGGAAGATGGTATGGTCATTGATAAAAATGACATGGCCAATTATGAACAAAAGCTATTAGAGTTAATGACTAATCGTAAAAAACGAAATCAATTAGCAATACAAGGTATAAAGAACTGCAAACAGTTCTCACAAGATAAAATTGCAGAAATGTGGTGGAAATTACTAACTTAAAATAGAGTATAAATCTAAATAAGGAAATATATGATAACTGTTTTATATGTAACATTTGCTTATGAAAATTTTGATGGCGCGACGTATTCGCTGATGGACTTGATAAAGTCAGTTCAGGAACATGTCCATCCTATCGTCATGGTTAGAGAAGAGGGATGCGTATATGATTACTTTACCGAAAATGGGGTGGAGTGTATTGTTTGCGACTTTAAAGAAGACTTGGTAGGCAAACCAGTAAAATTTCATCAATATATAAAATATATTCTCAAGTTTATTCCAAACCAGTTGACGTACTATCTTAAAAACCGCAAGTGTGTAGAAAATGTTGCACAAATTTTTAAAGGAAGGACTATAGACATTGTACACATCAATAATACTGTCTCGTCAGTTGGCTATGATATAGCTGATATTATAAACGCTAAGTCTGTTTGGCATTTACGAGGTTTTATGGACCTGGACTTTGGATGGATGCCCATAAGAGGATGGAATAAATATAAAAATACGCTAAAGCAAACCGATGCAGTAATTGGCATTACTAAGTCCGTGCTTGAACATCATATTCCTTTAGAGAACAAGAATGCATATGTAATATCGGATGCCGTAAGGAGTAAAGATGATACATGCTTTATTCTGCCAAAGGAAAAGTATTTTTTGTTTATTGCTGGGTTTTTGACAGAACAGAAAGGTTGTGATTATGCCATTTCTACCTTTGCAAAGTCGGGACTTGTTGCCAAGGGCTATAAATTGAAAATAATTGGTGAGGCGCATCCAAAGTATATGTCACAACTCAACCAAATTGTTCAAAACGCTAGCCTATCAGGTGCGGTTGAATTTCTGGGTCGTAGTGACAAAGTAAAAGAATATATGAGCCGGGCAACTGCATTTTTAATGTGTTCTGAAAATGAGGGTTTGGGTCGGGTATCTATTGAAGCTATGTTTTATGGATGTTTGGTTATTGGAAGAAACTCTGGTGGTACTAAAGATTTCGTATTTGATGGTTCTACAGGCTTGCTTTTTAACGATATGAATGGTTGTGTATCCGCGATGGAAAAGGCTACAGAAACCGACAATAAGGATATAATCTTAAATGCCCAACATTTCGCCCAAGAAAATTTCTCAGTTGAGAATTATGGGAAAGATATCCTAGAAGTATATGGAAAAATATTAAACAAAAATATAATGAATAATTACAAACAATAAACACTAAAAAATGAACTATAAATTATTAGCTGTTTCTAAATTTGCTGGAAATCAGAGTGTAAACATTGGAGATTATGTTCAAGCACTTGCATCCTCTCAATTTATCCCTCAATTAGATGGCTTTATCGATAGGGACGAAGAACTAAAAGATTACGATGGAGACCCATGTAAGGTTATCATGAATGGTTGGTACATGCACAGCCCACAAAATTGGCCTCCATCAAAATTAATTGACCCGCTTTTCGTTTCTTTCCATCTAAACAGTACGGTGAAAAAAGAAATGCTTTCTCCCTCAAGTATTACTTATCTGAAAAGCCATCAGCCTATAGGTTGCCGTGATTTTAAGACAAAGGATTTGTTAATAAGTAATGGTGTAGAGGCTTATTTCTCCGGTTGTATGACTTTAACACTTGGGGAAAAATACCATTCTTCAAATAAGGGAAACAAAACATATATCGTGGATCCTCATATTAATGGGGAGATGAATTGGGGTAATATTATCAAAGCTATTTCCACAATAATCCTTCATCCATTGGACATATTGAAACTTTATAGTAATAAGGAACTTGCACTATATATAGGTAGAAATTTTATACGTAAAGCATTAAGGACAGCCCATTACTACAAAGAATATTCGAGAATATTCAGTCGAAAGTTAGTTATGGAGTCAACATACGTCAACCAAGAAAATGATTTTTATAAGACACATTTTAAGACTGATTTTGATCGACTTAAAGAAGCAGAGCGTCTTATACACCTCTATGCTGAAGCTTCTTTAGTGATATCGTCGCGTATACATTGTGCGCTCCCATGTCTAGGATTAGAAACACCTGTTATATATATAGAGAAAGGTCAGGATACTGAGGAAAGTAAGTGTAGGTTAAATGGATTAAAGGACTTGTTTAATGTAGTAAAGGTGGACAACGGAGTCTTAGTCCCTCAATTTAAAACTACATTACCTATCACAACTTCGAACCCCCCAACTAATAAAGACTCTTGGAGAAATTTTGCTACTAATCTAAAACAGAGATGTCAGGATTTTGTGGGGCACATAACAATGTCAAAATAAAGAATATGAGAGTTTTATGGGTGTCTTTGGTTAAATTTCCACCATTATGCAACTATTTGGGAGAAGAAGCACCTGCTCATTGTGGCTGGTTGTATTCTTCTGCAAAGGCGATATTAAAAATTATACCTAACCTGCAGTTGGGCGTGGTTATATATTCCTACGGAAGTAAATTCGAGGAACATCAAGTTGATGGTATCATTTACTATATGGTACCATCTAAAAACATGTCAAAAACCGATAGACGTCAGGTGGTAAAATGTAAAGAAGCCTTGCATAGTTTTCATCCGGATTTGATTCATATCCACGGTACTGAGTATTCACTTGCCAAAGCGGTATGTATGGCAAATGAGGGTAAAGTGAAAACAGTGGCAAATATACAAGGCTTAGCAGGTCCCTATACACGATATGCAGACGGAGGTCTCTCACTTTTTGAAAAATGTACGAATATTACACCTCTCGATTTTTACAGGAATACATTCCTTTTGAAAGCAAAAAAAAGTTTTAAACATAGAGCAGTATGTGAGAACTATGTCATTACGCATATATCAGATATTATTGGGCGCACCCAATGGGATCAAGATCATGTAATGACCATTAATCCAAAACTGCATTACCATTTTATGAATGAAACGCTTCGTGATTCATTTTATAAGGAGCCTACATGGAATCTCGATCACTGTAAAAAACATACTATATTTGTAAGTAACAGTGGTGCACCTTTGAAAGGAGCGCATCAAGTTTTGAATGCCTTAACTATTATTATAAAAATTTATCCTGATACTGTTGTTAACTTTTGTGGGAGTAGTGTTATGGATTCAAATTTCAACACAATGGTTCGCTTTCAAGGTTATAATCTTTATCTTCGAAAGTTGGTAAAAAAACTGGGTTTAAAAAATAATGTATGTTTCCTAGGAACTTTAACAGAATCTCAAATGAAACAAGCATTTTTAGATGCTCATGTTTACGTGATGCCCTCAGCCATAGAAAATTCTCCAAACAGTCTTTGTGAAGCACAAATACTTGGTGTACCGGTAGTGGCATCCTACTGTGGGGGTACGCCTAGTTTGGTTGAGGAAGGGAAAACCGGCTATATGTATCGCTATGAAGAGGTAGAGATGTTGGCGCACACCATTATGCGTGTATTTGAGCAAAAAGACTTGGCTGAATTATCGTATATTGAAAAGCAAACTGCACTTGCTCGTCATGATAGAGAGGTAAATGCTAATTGTCTTGTTGAAATATATAGAAAAATTGTAAATTCATAAATGTATGTTCAAGCATATAATACCATATTTAAAATATAGGTATTTTCTATATTTTTTTGCATTAGTAGCTGGTTGGCCTTGTGTTTTTTATTTAATGGGTTGGCTACCATTTTATAAGACGAACTATTATATCTTGTTTGTTTTTGTTGGTATAACAGCATTAAGTAAAATTGCCTATAGATATGTGCCAAAGCCAATATCAAGAATTTTAATTTTGCAAATAATAGTATGGATATTTTATGGGATATTTTATGATGATTCATCATATCTTACAAGAGTTTTTCTTTTGATCGTTACATTTGGTATTTTAGGTTTACAGTTAAGCTATCGAAATAAATTTGAGTTTATTAAAACCTATAATTTTTGGATAGCCATACAAGCACTTGCAGGAACAGTAGGTTTTGTTCTTGTTATTTTTGGTTTATTGGGTCCCATAAGTCAATTTACTCAAATGGATGGGAGACCAGGGGCTTTTTATGGTCTTTTTACAACTAATGCAGTTTTAGATGGTTTTATTCGTAATGCTGGATTCTTTGATGAACCTGGATCATTGGCAGGATGGGGTATATTAGCATTGATTCTCAATAAACTCTTCATTAATAATAAAAAAATTGAATTTCTGTTGCTTTTTGGTTTAATATCCACTCTTTCCATGGCTTATTTTATTCAAATTACTGCATACCTATATTTCTTTTACAAAAAGCACCGGAAGAGGATTCTCTTACCAGTTATTCTTTTTATTCTCATAATAATTGGTATCTCTTCATTTAACGAAGGAATAAGTAATGAAATTTTTGGTCGTTTTACGATAAATCAAGAAACCGGCTTCTTAGATGGGGATAATAGATTAGACCTTTTAGAAAAATGTTGGCGGATTTTTACAACATCGCCAATGTTCGGTGTAGGAGCTTCCAATTTAGCTACTGTTTTTGCAGAAAAAGAAGGCTTTCTTGGCGCTAATTTTTTTGTAAATTGGGCATCAGATGGTTTTATAGGTTTTATAGTATCATATATTCCGTTATTGTTTTTATTTAAATTAGGTATTCGTAAACGTCAATACAGATATGCCTTCGTTATTATATTATTAGGTTATCTCCAGAGACCATATTCAGATACTCAGTTGTTATACCCATTAATTCAATATACTATTCTTCTATTTGCTTATTTAGACGTTAATAGGTATAATTTTAAACAAATTAGTAATTCAATAATTAAAAATCAATAATTGCAAATGATGAGTAATCGACTTAACTGGCTTGACATTGCTAAAGGAATTACCATTCTATTTATGGTATTAGGCCATACCTCAATACCTTCTGTTCTGTCAAACTTCATCTGGGCTTTTCACATGCCATTGTTCTTTATTGCATCAGGATGGACAACAAATTGGCAAAAGACAGATTTTAAAGGCTTTACTAAAAGAAAGTTCAGAACACTATTAGTGCCCTTTTTTGTTTATTCTTTTGTTGTATTAATGATACAGATACTTCAAGGATGGGATAGTTTCATCCATTGGACTTACAATGGATGGGGTTCTTATGCGCTATGGTTTATTCCTGTTCTTTTCCTAGCTTCTCTTTTAGCTAAACTAATTTATAGTATAAAAAATAGATATATATTACTTGGGTTCACCTTTATTTTAGTAGGTATAAGTTGTATTTTGAGTTTTTATAAGATACAGTTGCAATGGACTTTATCATCTGTTCCGTTTGCAACATTTTTGATTGTTGTGGGTACTGAGTTAAAACGCCTAAATTCGATAATAGCAGAATCAAAACTTTGGCATATTTTGATTTTTTTCTGTATTACTGCAGGTATTTCACTTTTTTGGAGACTAGATTTATGTTTTAATTCAATATTACCCTTCCTTCCTTTGACAATAGGAGCAATAGCTGGTACTTTGATGGTTTTTATATTATCATCGTGGATTGACAAACATCTTAAACATGTGTCTATTATGCTTCAGAAAGTTGGAGAAGAAACTTACTTGATTGTTGCCTTCTCACAGATAATAATAATGCTACTCAATGAGTATTTCTCTTTAAATGTGGTTCTTAAATACACTATTCTGTTACTAACCCTTGTTGCATTAAAATATATTAAAGATGGAGTAAATAAACTCGCTAAAGTAAACATTCTATAATGCGTATTTTTCAAACATTTTTACTGCCAGATGATTTGACAGCAAAATACAAATTGTCCTTTGCTGCCGCAAATTTCTCTCGCAATCTAATGCAAGGAGGCGGTTTTGATAAGGTGTACTCTTTAATGCCTTTGACTGTAAAAGGTGAAATGCCACCGATAGCAGACAAAGGTTATGAAGTTGTTTATTCTAATTCGAGAAAGAGGGGAAGCATCTTGGCAAAATTAGCCATCTTTCATGAGCAATGGAAGATATTCAAGAAAGTTAATAAAGAAGATTCATTGTGGCTTTACAACCTCAATGTTGTCAATTCGTTATTGTTCATATTGGTCAAGTTATTCAAACCTTCAGTAAAGTTATATATCATTGTATTAGATTTTACTCCTGCGATCAGTTGGAGAGAGCAGAATTACTGGTATTTGAAACTAATAAACAGATCAGATGGAACAATTCGTTTAGCCAACTCTTCTTTATTTTGTGTAAAGAATACCGCTTTACTTCCTGGAGTTGTGCCACCAGCAGATGAAGCATATCCTAAAATAGACAAACTCAATAAAGAATTTTTACTTTCTGGTGTTATCTCGAATGTAATTGCGTCAACACCTCTAGTGCTGGAGGCTTTCTCACAGTTGCCAGATTGTATTTTGCATATTACGGGTAATGTGCTTGAAGGGGAAGATATGATTAAGGACTATGCAGCAAGATATCCTAATATCAAATATCATGGTTCTGTGTCTTATAATGATTATTTGGATATTATGTATAGGGTGACTTTCCTTTTGACTACACGAGATGAAAGTTACCCAGAAAATCAGTGTAACTTCCCATCAAAAATTATTGAAGCATTACTTCATAATAGAATTGTGATTTCAACAATAGCATATAAACAACTTGAAGGAATTAAATATTTCAAGGTTGATTCTAATTGTGAAGAATTAAAAAAACAAGTATTGAAGATATGTAACATGTCAAATAAAAATCTAATGCAATATGCAAATCAAACAGGAATTATAAGAGAAATGTTTAGTACAAAAGTTTGGAATAAGATTATGGCAGATATTGAGAATTACAGAAAATGAAACTTGTATTTTATTCCTTAGTACTTAACCATCATCAGGCTTGTGTGGCCGATGAATTCTATAAGCTGTTGGGGGAAAATTATGCCTTTGTGGAAACTGCAAGGTGCATGGATAACAAAGGTGCAACAGAAGATTATTCCACACGGCCCTATCTAGTACGTTCCTGGGAGACAAAAAAGGTTTACGAAAAAGCAATGTCGTTTGCATTGAATGCAGAGGTCTGTGTTTTCAGTGGATATGAATCATTGCCTTTTGAGAAAGCTCGGATGAAGAAGGGATTATTATCTTTTGATATGGGTGAGCGTATGCTAAAACGTGGGTGGGTCAATCTTTTATCTCCAAGAATCCTTAAGATGGTAATAGCTTATCATTTAGGTGATTGGAGTAAGAAGGCTATCTACAAGCTTTGTTCTGGTGGTTTTGTTGCAAGCGATCAGTATAAACTGAAAACCTTCAAAGGAAAGTGCTATAAGTGGGGGTACTTTACTTCAATTAACGAAAACTATAACAAAAACGAAAAGTACTTAAAAAATGTAACTAGTGAACGTGTCGTTCGATTAATGTGGTGCGCCCGTTTCTTGAAACTGAAACATCCAGAGTTGGTAATTGAGATGGCTCGAAAGTTGAAAGAGAATAGATTTAGCTTTGTATTGAACATCTATGGTGGTGAAGGTAAACAACAATCACATGAGGCGATATTTTCACGTAAGAAACTAGAGGATATGGTAAGTGTTTACAACCTCCAAGATGTAGTGAAATTCAATGGAGCTGTGTCCAACAATATAGCCTTGAAGGCAATGGCCCAGCATGATGTGTTTCTGTTTACAAGCAATAAGTTAGAAGGATGGGGAGCAGTAGCCAACGAATCGATGAGTAATGGATGCGTGTTGGTAGCTTCTGATGCCATTGGTAGTACGCCTTATCTTATTAAAGAGGGTGTAACAGGCTTCAGCTTTACGAGTTGTGATATCGATTCAATGACAGAAAAAGTGAAGTGGTTAATAGAGCATCCCCATAAAATGCAGGAGATACAACGAAATGCTTATCAGCAGATGAAGGATATTTGGAGCCCAAAACAGGCAGCAGCAAATTTGCTCACATTGATAAAAGATATTAAGAACGGACAGGTATCATCAATTAAAGAGGGGCCTTGTTCAAAAGCATAAAAAATGAGAATACTACAAACAATACCCTATATGCTGGAGTCGCAGGGGGGACCATCGACTTGCACCTTCGATCTGCTGGAAGGTCTTTACAAAATTGTGGTAACAGTGGATTTGTTGTCATCAAAACCGGTTGGTACTGCCAAAAGTCATAAAGAGGTAGTACTGGGCGAAGGACGACCATGGATGAAGTTAGTAGAGTGCGATTACTTTACACCATTAGCTTTATCGAAAAATATGGATAAATTCCTCCAAGAAACGGAATATGAGCTTTATCATGCAAATACCTTGTGGCTGTATGCTACTCATGCTGCTTGCCGTTATGCTCGCAAGATGGGGAAGCCTTATGTGCTGAGCACACACGGGATGCTGTACCCGACGGCTCTGAAAGTGAGTGGTTGGAAGAAGAAACTAATGGGAGCGTTGTGGTACAACAAGGATATCATGAGGGCTACTTGCATTCATGCTACATGCCAGCAGGAGATGGAATATGTGAGAGCGTATGGGTATAAGGGACCGATCGCAATAATTCCGAATCCGGTGGTTCTTCCACAAGAAGTTAGCTTGAAGTTCAGAGATGAAAACCTAAAATATAGAATTCAGAGTAAGAAGCAAATCGGTTTCCTTGGTCGCTTGCATCCTATAAAGAAGGTGGAGAATATTATCTATGCAATGGCTTTGCTCAATGAAGAGGAAAGTAAGCTACTATCATTTCAAGTGATGGGGAAGTTCGATGTAAGCTATGAAGCGTTCTTGAGAGCAGAAGTAAAGCGACTGAACTTAGAGGAATCCGTAACCTTTGTTGGATTCGTTAGCGGACTAGAAAAATATGAGCGTCTTTCTCAAATATCCGCTTTGATGGTTCCCAGTGAGCAGGAGAACTTCGGAATGATTGTTCCTGAGGCACTGATTTGTGGAACGCCTGTTTATGCCTCTTTGGGTTCGCCTTGGAGTGAATTAACTGAGCATAACTGCGGATGGTGGAAGGATAATGAACCTGGAACTATTGTTCAGGTAATCAGGGAAATCCTTACCATGGATGATTCCGAAATTCGTGCGATGGGAGTGCGTGGTCGTCAGCTTGTGGAGGAGAAGTATGAACAGCATAAGGTTGCCAGTATGATGCGGGATTTATATTTTTGGGTGTTAACAGGAAATACTATGCCTGAATTCGTTTTTACTTTGTAAGTTTAAGCTTTAAAATAATTTCAATACGTGGAAAAAAATGATCTTTCAAAATATAATAATACTTGGTATTACCCAGGTAACAAAGTCGTGTGTGTTCTGTGGTATTTTGTAAATGTTGTGTTCTTCGTTTCACACATAATTCCATTGTCGGGCTTAAAAGTATGGCTACTGAAACTATTTGGTGCAAAGGTGGGCAGTAGTGTAGTGATAAAGCCAGGAGTGAATATCAAGTACCCATGGAAGTTGGTGATTGGTGACTATAGTTGGATTGGCGAGGATGTTTGGATAGATAACCTTGATCAAGTGATTATTGGTTCTAATGTTTGCATATCACAAGGAGCGATGTTACTTTGTGGTAATCACAATTATAAAAAAACCACTTTTGATTTAATGGTAAATGAAATAATTTTGGAAGAAGGAGTATGGATTGGCGCAAAATCTGTTGTATGCCCGGGTGTAACATGCAAGACCCATGCTATTTTAAGTGTTGGTTCAATTGCAAATATCGATTTAGAACCTTACACTATTTATCAAGGTAACCCAGCTAAGAAAATACGCAATAGAGTAATTGAAGCATGAAAATTTCGATAATTACAGCAACTTATAACAGTAAAGCAACTCTTAAGACATGTATGATATCTGTGTTACACCAAAGTTATCAAAATATTGAATATGTGATTATAGATGGTAATTCAACAGATGAAACTTTAGAGCTGGTAAAGCAACATCAATTACAATTTCCACAAATTGAGTTTAAAATACTATCAGAGCCCGATAATGGTATTTATGATGCCCTAAATAAAGGGGTTCAATTAGCCACTGGTGAAGTGATAGGTTTTGTACATTCTGATGATATCTTAGCTGATAATCAGATTATTTCAAAACTAGCTAATCAATTTGACAAGGAGAATGTTGATGGTGTATATGGTGATTTGCAATATGTAGATAAAAATAATATTGGTAAAATTATACGGTATTGGAAAAGCACCAATTTTAATTTTAGTTTACTAAAAAAAGGTTGGATGCCTGCTCATCCAACATTATTTTTAAAGAAAGAAGTTTATGAAAAACATGGGTTTTTTAATTTAACGTATCAAATTTCGGCTGATTATGATTTTATGCTTCGCATTTTAAAAGATGATAGTTTAAAATTTGGTTATTTGCCCAAGGTAATTACCAAAATGAGAATTGGTGGAGCGTCTAATGGAAGCATTAACAATATTATAAAAAAAACAAAAGAGGATTATAGAGCTATTCGCTCTAATCACATAGGCGGTTGGTTTTCTATTTTAATTAAAAATACCTCTAAAATAAAACAGTTATTCATAAGAGGTTAAGGTAAATCTTTTACCTTTGTTAAAAAATTTTAGGTTATTAAATGAATAATAAAGCCAAAGATATAGTATTAGAAAATTTAAATTTAATTCAATTATGTCAAGATATATTTTAAAAATTAACTTTCTATTTAGTGCTATTTTTATTTTATTACAATCTTGTGTTTCAAAAAAACAAGTTTTGTATGTGCAAGATTTAAACGCTACAGATGTTAGTGAAATTACTTTTTTACAGAATACTTTTCAGGAAAATGATATTTTAAAAATTGATGTTACATCATTAGAATCAAAAGCATCGATTCCTTACAATAAAAATTCACCTCAAGGTAATGTTGGTAATTCTCTAGATTTAATGCAGCTTAATGGCTACCTAGTTTCTAGTGATAAAACAATTAATTTCCCAGTGTTAGGAGAAATTTCAGTGGCAGGAAAAACCACAGAAACTTTAGAAAACGATTTACAAATAAGATTGGAACTTGAGGGTCACTTAATAGACCCCAATGTTTCGGTTCGCTTATTAAATGCTAAAGTAACCGTTTTGGGGGAAGTAAATGCCCCTGGAATCTATACATTTACAGAAAATAATATTAGTTTTTTACAAGCAATGGGTTTGGCAGGTGATTTAACCATCGATGGAAATCGAAAGGATATTGTGCTTATTAGAGAATCTGATGGGCAAAGAACAACCACTAAACTAGACATAACTCGTGCAAGTTTTCTAACTAGTCCATACCAAAATATTCAACCTAACGATGTCATCATAGTTAATCCTAATTCAAAAAAAGTTAGAAGTGCTGGGCTCGTTGGAAATATTTCAACAGTGCTGAGTATAGCTTCAATTCTTTTAAGCACCATAATTTTGATACGATAATGAATATGAACAATAATACTGATATATCAACTATTGAAAATGAGGGGTTTAATTTAAAAAATGAAATTTCTTATTATTTATTTTTTTGGCCTTGGTTTTTATTAACCATTTTAATGGCAATGGCATCCTCATACATTTACCTTCGCTACACACCAAATATATATTCAAGTTCTGCGCAAGTCCAAATCACAAAATCAGATGCATCAAGTTCTTTTTTAACTACTGAAGTAACTAGTTTATTTGGAACTCGTATTAATGTAGAAAATGATATTTCAGTGATTACATCTCAACATATTTTAAAAAAAGTTGTACAACGTTTAAATCTTCAAACTTCTGTTACAGAGACAGGAAGGGTAAAGTCTAGCTTGCTTTTCAGTGATGAACTACCTTTTAAAATTAAGTTTAAAAATTTAGATAAATTCCAACAATGGGAGATGTCATTAAATAATGAAAAAGCTATTATTAGTAATGGGGTATCTAGCTTTAAGGTCAATAAAAATGACTCACTAATTAATGATTATTTCACTCTAAATATTGGTGATTTATCATTACTTGATGAAAAATTTTATATCATAAGAAATTCTTCACTAAACAATGCGACTTCTTTATTGAAATTTAGAATTCAGGCATCCGCTAAAAATAAAAATGGAGAAATTATTGATTTGAAAATTAGTGGAACTAATAAAAAACGTAATGATGCGATTTTAAATACTTTAATTGAGGTCATTATAGAGGATAGAATTATTGATCAACGTCAACTTTCTAAATCTAGTATCGAGTTTATTGATAAGCGCCTAAAGATTCTAAAAAATAAAATAGATTCTATTTCTAAAAAAACGATTAAATATCAACTTGAAAATAATATTTATGATTCAGAAGTTCAAACGTCAAATGTATTATCTAACATTATCAAGGAAAATGAGGCAGCTTTTAGTTTAAAGATTCAGATAGAAATTGCTAATTCTCTCAAAAAGCAATTAATTAACCAAGATAATTTTGAGATTTTACCAGCTAATATAGGCATTGAGGACAAGAGTATTAATCAATTATTAGATTCATACAACAAGCTTGTTATGGATCGTACAAATTTATTGGTTAGTTCCACTGAAAACAGTCCTGTTGTTCTTCAAATTTCAAAACAATTAAAAAAACTTAGAAATGCCAACCTTGATGGAATAAATCGTTACATCGAAAACTTAAAAGTTTCATTGTCTAATTATCAAAAGATAAATAATGAATCTCTAGGGTTTGTTTCAGGATTGCCAAAGAAAGGATACACCTTGAGAACTTTAGCAAGAGAGTTTAAGTTTGCTGAGGATCTTCTGGTATTTTTATCTCAACGAAAAGAGGAGGCCTCTATAAGTTATGTTTCAGTTCTTCCCAATTTAAAAGTACTGAGCTATGGTATTTCAAATAATAACCCAATAGCTCCTCAAAGAAATACTATTTATTTAGGTGGTTTTTTTATAGGTCTTGTAATTCCTTTCAGCATCCTCTATTTATTAAAAATCCTAGATACTAAAATTAATACTCGCGAAGATTTAGAAAATGGTTTACCAGGTCTTACTATTTTGGGTGAGGTCCCTTTTGATGAAAACTATTCCTCTGAAAATGATGATCGAGGAATTATAGCGGAATCTACCCGTGTGATTCGTTCAAGTATGAGTTTTTTACTCAATCAAAATAAACCTCAAGTGATCATTGCTACCTCAACAACAAAAGGTGAAGGTAAATCATTTATATCCTATAATATTGCCCAAAGTTATAATGCATTGGGTAAAAAAGTAATCTTAATTGGAGCAGATTTACGAAACCCTCAGGTACATACCTTGTTAGGTATTGAGCGTGGAAATTTAGGGCTTTCTACTTTTTTAAATGATGTGAATTATAATGATTTAGATAAGTTGATAGTAAAAGGAAAATCGATTGATGAAATTGATTATTTACTGTCAGGGGCTATACCTCCAAATCCCTCTGAATTATTGATGCGTCCTCGTATGAAGGAATTGTTAGAAATTCTAAAATCAAGTTATGATCTTATCATTATTGACTCTGCGCCTTTATTACTAGTGAGTGATACTACTCCGATACTGCCTTTATGTGATTTGGTGGTTTATGTGTCTAGAGCCCAATATTCAGATAAGAATATATTCCCTTTTATTAAAGAGATCCATGGCCGTGAAAATATGCCGCCTTTTGGAATGGTATTAAACGGTCTCATTGCTTCTGCATCTTCTTCTGGCTATGGCTATGGATACCGTTACAGCTACAAATATCGATATAGTTATACCTATAAGTATAACTATGGCTATGGATATGGGTATGGAAGAGATGAAGATTAAGAAGTTTAATATATATTATTTCGTTTATAAAAAAACCACCGCAGATCGGTGGTTTTTTTATGGATGGTATTTTTATAATTTTAGGAAAATAAGTTTGATTGAAATTCTCGAATAGATTCCCATTGCATTCCTTGCTTTTTTGAAAGGCTTAGGTTTTTAAGTTTTTTTAAGTCATTAACACTGTGGGCGTCAGTAGCCACAAAATCATACAGCCCAGCTTTTAATAATTTTTCTGCTTTTTGTTTTACTTCGGGTCCATATTGTCCTAGAAGTGACAAGGCATTCAATTGAAAGTAAAACCCTTGATTTTTTAGATTTTGATATTCAGAGATGTCTTTGATCAAATGATACCGTTCTGGATGGGCTAGTATAGGAGTAATATTTTTTTGACATAAGTTAAAACAAGCCGATTTTAGCATGCTAGTTTGGCCAAAAAAATTAATTTCTACTAAAATATAAGTATCATTTAAGAGTAATAATGGTGAAGATTGCTCAAGATTTTTCATGAAAACCTCATCTACCATATACTCAGCAGCATAGGAGTTAATTTTTATGGTATTTTCAGGAACTTTATGTTGTTTTAAAAGCTCAAATGCGTCTTTTACGGTTGTTGGAGTATTAGGGTACAACTCTTTGTAAATGTGTGGTGTGGGGATAACACTTCTAATCCCTAACTCATGAAATGCACTTAGCATTTTTGTTGATGTGTCTACATCTTTGCTTCCGTCATCTATACCCGGTAACAAATGGTTGTGAATATCACAAAGCTCTTCAAATAAAGGTTTTTGATGTTTTTTGAAAAAACTGAACATTA
>Ga0206123_10001138_pt1 | contig 25447 bp, 22 predicted proteins | sample Helgoland_Spring_2_FD_160086 | JGI IMG/M metagenome (GOLD analysis project Ga0206123, IMG submission 160086) | Pelagic subsurface seawater microbial communities from Kabeltonne, Helgoland, North Sea - Helgoland_Spring_Bloom_20160316_1 | ecosystem: Environmental > Aquatic > Marine > Epipelagic ...
CAACAACGCCGGCGAAAATCGCCACGACCGGCCAAACAGTGCCCAGCATTTTCAAACGATCCGGCCAGGCCACCCGCGGGCTGACCGCAGCCGCATTCGGCCAAACGCGCATCCAGATTGAGATCGCCAATATATAACCAAGCGCAGCCAAAATACCGGGAATAAGGGCAGCAACAAAAAGTTTCGCAATATTTTGTTCCGCGAGGATCGCATAGATCACCAAAATGACAGAAGGCGGGATCAAAATGCCCAACGTACCCCCTGCCGCCAATGCGCCGGTGGACAGGGAATCGGGATAGCCGAAGCGGCGCAATTCAGGCAAGGCCACCTGCCCCATTGTTGCGGCTGTCGCGAGCGAGGAGCCACAAATCGCGCCAAACCCAGCACAGGCCCCGACCGCTGACATCGCCACACCGCCTTTGCGATGGCCAAGAAAGCTCTCAGCGGTCTTGAACAAAGAGGCAGACATCCCCGACAGGGTTGCAAACTGTCCCATCAGCAAAAACAACGGGATAATTGAAAACGAATAGTTTGAAAACGTGCCATAGGTGAGCGTTTTTAGTTGGTTCAACGTCATCGCCGTTGAGCCGATGACCATATAGGTACCCGCAACGCCCACCCCGATCATGGCCAAGCCAATTGGCGCGCGTAGGAAAATGAGAACCAAAAGAACGGGAAACGACCAGAGTGCGAGGTCAAAGTTCGTCATCATCTACTCCTCAAACCCGGCCAAACGTCGGGCGGCGCGTATCACGCAAAATATGGCGACCAGAACAAAACCCAAGGCGCCAATCAAGGCCAATGCATAGCCCTGCCAAACGGGAATCTGCGCAATAAGCGTCGTCTCACCATAGGTGATTTTGTCCTGCATACCCAAGTAAAGCCGCTGGGACCCGACTGTGGCGACAAATGCCATGGCCAGGTTGAACAGCAAATCCAACCCCTGGTTGATGCGGCGCGGAATGGCCCATTGGAAAAGATCCACCCGGGCGTGAGTCTCGCGCAATTGCGCCAAGGGCAGAAAGGCAAAGACAGCCGCCGAAATTCCAATTTCGGTAATATCATAAATCCCACGAATGGGGCCGATGCCGATATCCAAAGGCACAAAGACGCGACCAATAATTGACAGGCATGTAAGTACGATCAAAACTATGAGCGCACCGCCGCCGGCGAGAGCCAGAGTGCGGGCAATGACTTGAGCTATGTGTTGCGATTGCGCGTACATTTCAATTCCTCATAAACAAAGGGGGCCAGACGGCCCCCTCTTATATTTCAAGTTGTGACATCAGCCACCATATTTTTTGATGAGCTGTTTGGCCTCATCAATCAGACCCGCGCCATCGATGCCCTGTGCATCCATGTCGGTGACCCATTGATCAACCACCGGCTCCGCAGCCGCTTTCCAGCGCGCCACTTCCGCATCATCCAACACGGTGATCGTATTGCCCGCATCTTGTGCAATTTTGCGCGCACCAGCGTCCATGTCCCACATAACTTGTGCCGCGAATTTTGATAATTTCTCACCAGATTCCGCATCCAAAATTGCGCGCAGATCGTCCGGAAGTGCGTTATATTTATCCTTGTTCATAACCAGGATGATTGCCGAGGTGTAGAAGGCTTCATCACCAGAAAATTCAGTGTGATTGCCCACCAATTCCGACAGCCGTATCGCGGTTGTCACCTCCCATGGAATAACAGTGCCTTTGACGACGCCTTTGGACAGCGCCTCAGGAATGGCAGGCAGCGGCATGCCCACGGGCTCGGCACCCAATTCTCCCAACAAATTGTTAATAATCCGAGTTGGGCCGCGCAGGGTCAAACCCTTCATATCTTCCAGACTGTTAACCCCGTCTTTAGAGTGAATTTGACCCGGTCCATGCACCCATGCGCCAAGCACTTGCACATCCTTATATTCGTTGGATGACCAATCTGTGTCCACTTTTTGCCAATAAGCCGCAGAGGTCGCCACCGGGTTTGTCATCATAAAGGGCAGCTCGAAGACTTCCGTGCGTGGAAACAATCCGGGCGTATAGCCTGCGACGGTCATGGCGAGATCCACCACCCCATCGCGGGCCTGCCCCAGAAGCTCAGGAGGACGCCCGCCCAGAGACATGGCATCAAAATGTTCGATTTTAATCCGGCCGCCCGAGGCTTCCTCCACATTCGCCGCCCAAGGCTTCAATATGAGCTTCGGCACAGGCGCCGGCGGCGGTAAGAATTGGTGCAACCTAAGCGTTACGTCCTGCGCAAGCGCAGCGCCACCCACGAAGGCCAGAGCAGCCGCTCCAAGCAGTGCTGTTTTTAGTGTGTGTATACGTTTCATGTATTCCTCCCAGTTGAAACAACGGACTTTATGTCCTTTAGTTATGTCAATCCCGAAACCGTGGCGGTCTTTTCTCCAAAAACGCCCGCAACCCCTCTTTTGCACCTTCTGTTGTTTGCGACATGGCAGCCGCGAGGCTTTCTGCAAAAAGTCCATCATCGGCGGACATATTGGCCACCCGTGGTATGGTTTGTATCATGAGATAATTCGAAAATTCAGCATTTTGAGCAATGCGCCGCGCCAAATCCTGCGCGCAGCTTAAGGCTTGACCCTCCCCAACGCTATAGTGGGACAATCCAAGGTTCAGCCCTTCCTCTTGCCCATAGCTGCGGCCCGTCAGCATCATCTCGCGCAACCGATCTGGGCCTAAAATGCGCCCTACGCGCACGGTTGCCCCGCCACCTACGAAAATACCGCGCAGACCCTCGGGCAGTTGAAATCGCACCGAAGGTTCTGCGACGCGCACATGGCTGGCCGCTGCAATCTCAAGCCCACCGCCAATCACCGCACCGGTCAAAGCCGACACCACGGGAAGGCCACCGAATTCGATTTGATCCATCACGCGATGCCAGTTGCGCGAATGGTACACATTATCAATGGACTTGCGTTGTTCATGTTCAGCCAAGTCGAGCCCAGCACAAAAATGCCCGCCCGCACCGGCTAGAACCACCGCATCCACATTTTTAGGGGGCGATGAGAAAAACCGATCCAATTCTTCTATAAAGCTGTCGTTGACCGCATTGCGTTTGTCAGCCCTGTTAAAGGTGACTGTTGCAATCCTATCGGACAGATCAACCTTTAAAACTCTTGGGGTTTGTCCACCATCGGGCATCAGATCACCATCTTTTCTTGAACTCTAAAATTGTTTTACGATGAAACAGTTTTCCTGTATAGCAATTTCTACATTGTGTTTGATGTTGGAGGTCCCATGGTCGATTTTTCAAAAGTTACCGCGATTGATTTTCACACCCATGCCGAGGAACCCTGCAACACCTGTAGAGACGATGGCTATAATGAATTTCAATCTTCAATGGCGGCCTATTTTAAAAATCCAGCCGGAGCGGAGGGCATGTTGCCAACAGTTCAGGACACAGCCGATTACTATCGCGCACGCAATATTGCCGCGGTGATCTTTCCGGTTGATGCAGAACGAGAAACCGGCTTCAAGCGTTATTCCAACGAAGAGGTTGCGCAGATCTGCGCTCAAAATGATGATATATTGATCCCTTTCGCCAGTGTGGACCCCCACAAAGGAAAGGCCGGCGCACGAGAAATACGGCGCTTGGTCCGCGATTTTGGCGTCAGGGGCTTTAAATTTCACCCGACCATGCAGGGATTTTATCCCAATGACCGAGAGGCCTGTTACGCGGTTCTAGAAGCCTGTGCAGAAGAAGGGGCTATTACACTCTTTCACACCGGACAAACGGGCGTGGGCTCTGGCATGCGCGGCGGCATGGGGATGCGATTGAAATATTCAAATCCGATGCACCTTGATGATGTGGCCGTAGATTTCCCTGATATGCCAATTATTTTGGCACATCCGTCATTTCCTTGGACCGAAGAGGGTCTCGCAGTCTGCCAGCACAAACCCAATGTCTATTATGATATGTCCGGCTGGTCGCCGAAATATTTTCCTGAAACTTTCATACGCTACGCAAATTCCATTCTGAAACACAAAATGTTATTTGGGTCAGACTGGCCTGCCATTACCCCGGACCGCTGGCTCAAAGACTTCGCGGAGGCGCCCTTCAAAGAGGAAGTGCGCCCTCTCATACTCAAGGAAAATGCCATGCGATTGCTTGGAGAAACGGAATGAAACGCAGGATGACCCAAGCGCAGCTAACTGGCGCGGTTTTGGCTTTCGCAAGCCGCTCAACCTGCCGGTGCTGTTAAATTAAGATGAAACGGACCACTCATACCAACGCGATGCCAGGTAATTTTCCGCATCCAAAATACCCACGGGGAAGCGCCTCATGAAAGATGTTGATGTTGTCATTGCCGGCGGCGGGATCGGTGGCTTAACCCTAGCGCTCACGCTGCATCAAATAGGGGTGTCTTGCGTGGTGCTGGAAACGGCCAGAGCCATGCGGCCCCTGGGGGTCGGAATCAATATTCAACCCAATGCCGTCCGCGAACTCTTCGCTTTAGGGATTGGGGCAGATTTGCTGGATCAAGTCGGCCTTCCCGTACAAGAATGGGCCTTACTTGGGCTGAACGGCAAAGAGGTTTACGCCGAGCCGCGCGGCACATTTGCAGGCTACAACTGGCCACAATATGCCGTGCATCGCGGCAATCTGCATATGCTGCTCTATCACCAAGTCATTGAACGAATGGGCCCCGATGCAGTCAAACTCGGTGCAAGAGCCCTCGGATATGACAGATCAAACCCAAAGCAGCCAGTCTGCCATGTTCAAACAGGTGACGGGCAGGAACAGAGCTACAAATGCACACTATTGATTGGAGCCGATGGCATCCATTCGGCAATCCGCGCCCAAATGCACCCCGATCAAGCGCCCATTCATTGGGGCGGTGCCATTATGTGGCGCGGCACCCTGCGCGCAAAACCAATGCGCAGCCCCTCATCTTTCATAGGGCTCGGCACGCATCAACGGCGCATGGTAATTTATCCAATCTCCAAACCCGACGATCAGGGGCTATCGCTCATCAACTGGATTGCTGAGGTGACAGTAGACAGCAGCGGCGGCTGGCAACAAGACAGCTGGTTTCGCGAAACCAAGTTGCATGAATTCGCGCATCACTTCGAGGATTTCAATTATGATTGGCTCGATGTTCCAGCGATGCTGAGGGCGGCAGATTGCGCCTATGAAAATCCAATGATCGATAGGGATCCTATCTCATCATGGGTTGATGGCCCGGTCGCGTTGATGGGCGATGCAGCCCATCCTATGTATCCAACTGGCTCCAATGGTGCCAGCCAAGCCATCATGGACGCGCGCATCATTGGGGCAAAGTTAATCGCGCATGGAATTGGCCCCCGGGCCCTGTCAGAATATAATGCGGAACTTTGCGAGCCTATCTCGCAACTTGTGTTGCGCAATCGAAGCGCGGGTCCATTTGGCCTCTTAAACCTGCTTCATGATCGTTGCGGCGGGGTATTTGACGACATTGAAACCGTCATTCCTGCTCAGGAACGTGACACGTTTATGGGCAAATATAAGCAGGCGGCAGGATTTGCCAAAGACATGCTAAATGCAGCTCCAGCAACAATAGCGGTGGGCGCCACTGTTTAAGCGCCTGGGTGGCCAGTGACCCTACTTATGCAGCCCCAAAAATAGCGTAACTCTGCGCGCGCAGCGGCGATGTGCTCAAGGTCGCCCTTGGGGCGTGAGGGAGGAGAAGGGTTTGCCAACAGCATCTTGGTATTCCGCCTCATCCCAAAACCCAATCAGGATGCCTGACTCCGCCGCGATCTTCTGGCGCGCCAGCACCTCGGGGGTCGCCGTTATTCGCGTGTGATGGCGTGTCGCCCATTTCAAGAGGGCAGATTCCATGCGCGCGCGGGTTTTGACGCATAATGGGTCTTCAGACGCGCCAAGATCGACCAATTCATCGGGATCGTTTTGCAAATCCCACAAGACGGGCCTGAAGCCCTCACATCGGATATACTTCCAACGCCCGTCGAAAATCATCGTCGTATGGGCGTCTTCTTGCGGCTGCCCAAGGGCGACGGCCATTTCAGACCAGTGGTAATCATGTTCACTGATCACATAGCGGCGTGAGAAGCCATCTTTGCCGTGCAGGATCGAAGTCAGATCGCGACCTTCGATCACATGGGGCTTGGGTGCACAGCCCAGTGCTTGCATAAAGGTTGCAGGCAGGTCGATCATTTCAACCAACGCATCGCTGACCAAGCCACGCGTTCCGTCGGCCTCAGGGCGCGGGTCGGCGATGATCAACGGCACTTTGACAGCGGCTTCATGGTAGAAATCCTTGTCGCCCATCCAATGATCACCCAAGTAATCACCATGATCCGAGGTAAACGCGATGATGGTGTTCTCGCTGAACCCTTCGGCATCCATCCACGCGAACAGCCGCCCTAGATTGTCGTCCAATTGTTTGATCAGGCCCATGTAGGCCGGAATGACGTGTTCACGCAGGTGATCTCGCGAAAAGCTTTTACAGACTCGCGCGTTATGGTAGGCGCGCACTAAGGGGTGATCGGTCTCACGCTCCATGTCAGAACGCACCGGCGGAAGAATGTGCCGCTCGTCATACATTTCGTGATAGGGTGCCGGCACGATATAGGGCCAATGCGGCTTGATATAGGACAGATGGCACATCCACGGTCGCCCGTCGGTCCGCGCCTCGCGCATAAAGTCCATGGCCCGATTTGTCATATAGGCGGTTTCAGAATGTTCTTCGGGCACATTTGCCGCCAAGCGCGAATTCTTCAACAGCCATGCCGAGAGCAATTCGCCGTCCGAATCCAACCCGGAATTGGCGAAGTCTTCCCATGGGTTATCCGAGGCAAAACCATGCGCCACCAGATAGTCGTCATAGGCGGACCAGTTCTGGCGCGGGCTATCAGGATGCAAGCCATCGTCTCGTTCGAAAGGCTCGAACCCGCATTGGGATCGGGCCACGCCAATCTCACTTTGGGGATCAATCCCAAGCCATGCCATGCCTTCCAGGTCGGCCGTCATATGCGTCTTGCCCACCAGCACCGCCCGGGCACCAACCTGCCTCAGGTGATCCCCGAGCGTGGGTTCGCCAACACGCAGAGGCATGCCGTTCCATGTTGCCCCATGGCTGCGCACATAGCGACCCGTATAGGCGGACATCCGGGAGGGACCACAGACAGGCGATTGCACATAGGCATTTGTAAATCGTACCCCACGAGCCGCCAACGCATCGATATTTGGCGTGTCCAGATGCGGGTGACCGTAACAGCTGAGATAATCAAACCGCAGTTGATCCGCCATGATCCACAAGATGTTCGGCTTATCGGTCATATTTGTTCTTTCGCAACAATGTCTTCAATCGGTGCCCGTAAAAACATGTCGAGGCGATCAAGATAATTGACAAACTCCACCAGTTCCTCCTCTGAGTAGACCTCCTTCAAGGCGGCGCGCCGACGGGCCATAACAGGTGCGGCTCGATCATAAGCCGCGCGCCCAGCCTGCGAAACTTCGACGATGGTTTGGCGGCTGTCTGTCTCGCTTCGCCGCATGGTGACAAACCCTTTACGGCGCATCTCGGGCAAGGCACGACTTAGCAAGGAAGGATCCGCGCGCTGCATTGATGCAAGGTCTTTGATCGTCATCTGCCCGGCCTCGCAGAGATCCCATAGCACGCGCCATTCGACAATCGATAGCCCACCTCCTATTTGCAGCAAATGCTGCCCTTGCTTGCGAGAGGCCGCATAAATCGCAGGCAGGCGCGCAAATAAATTGAAGTGTTCTCGAACACGCCGCGCCGCGATTCGTTCTTTATCGCGTTCATTTAGATTGGCCATCGCGCCCTCCTCTAACCTGTGGACTAGCCCGAAGACTTAATGCGTGACAAGTCATATATTTTATGCCAGCTTTTTCAGAATGCGCCTCGTTGTCGGGGTAATTTGCGCTTTGGAGGTAGAAAAACAATGTTGAAGAAAACACTTTTGGGCTGCGCACTGTCGCTCGCGCCGCTGATCACAAATGCTCAGACAACCCTGACGGCTGAGACCACCACACCCGGCTCAACACCGCATTACATCGACTCGACTTTGGCTGCGGTCCTTGCCAGCGCCGGTGTGGCAACGATGCAGATCACCGAGGGCGCGACCCTTACCAACTCGGTTCAAGCAGTCGCCGAGGGGCGTCTGGATATGGCCCCTGCGCCGCTGATCTTGCCTTTCCTGATGTCGCGGGGGATCGGCCCTTATAGCGGCATTGGTCCTGACAAGGGTGCCGAGCTTGCCGCCAATATTCGGGTGATATTCTTCAATGCCGGATCTGCACAGATACTTGGCTACTATAATAGCAATCCAATCGAAGACATCCGCGACCTGTCAGGCAAGCGCATCTGGAACGGTCCGCCCCGCGGCGCGGCGCTGACCTCTGGTCGTGCCATGATCCAACTATTGTCTGGCATCAAGGATGGAGAGGGCTATGAAGGTATTCAGAGCCCATGGCCGGATACGGTTCCAACAATCACCGGTGGCGGTGTCGACGCTTGGACCATTCCCGAGGGCTTGCCCTCTGGTCGCGAGATTGCAATCGCGGCCTCGGGCGGCATCACAATCCATGATGTCCCGTCTGATCTTCTGGCGAGCGAGCTTGGACAACAGATCATGAAGGCACCGGGCCACGCCCCCTATTCGGTTCCGATAGAAGCGTTCCGCAAAGCCTATGACGGCAACGACATCACCGTTGTGGTCGACGACGATAGCTTTGACAGCTTCGCGACCGCTTTTGGTCAGATCGTCCCAGCGGGCATGGGCGAACAGCTGGTCTACGACATCGTGACGGCCTTTCTTGCAGGCGAAGAGCGCTTCCTCACAGGATCACCGCGGGGGCCGTTTGTGCGGATGAGCTTTGGTGATATCGATGGGGTGAGCCAAGGCGCCTGCGGTGCGGTTCAGATCAAAATGCATCCTGGCGCCATTCGCGCATATGAAGACGCCGGGCATACGATTGCCGACTGTCTGCGCCCCTAAACGCGCATTCCCGCACGGACGGGGCCGGCCCTGCCCGGCCCCCATCCTAACGAATGGCCCCCAATGTCAGATCAATCGCCCTCGAGAGACAAAGGCCACTATCTGGCCCTCGTGTTAGCCTTCATCCTCGTCATGGTTGGGCTGATCAACACCATGCCGGAAATACCAGGACTGCAAGACCTCGCGAGAGATCTGACAGGGCGTCCCTTTTTTCGAGTATCTGGCTTCCCTCCGGAATTCTTCTACCCGCCTATTTTTCTTGTGATGATGGTCATTGTCGCGCTTGATGCTAGTGTCTATCGTGCCTTGAAGAAAGACCGGCCCCATTTGGCATGGCTTGGTCTGTTACTAGACGCTGGGCTGATTCTTGCCGCGTTCCTAGCCGCCTTAGGGTTTCTGGTTGAAATCGATTCATTTTGTCTCATCGATCAGATCACGGGAGAGCGGGCGCGCCTGATGCAAGAGGCATCGGAAAGATCAGCGGGGCTTATACCAGGCATCTCATTCGAGGCGGAAGTCCCATCCTGTCAGGCGCGGTTCGGCATATGGATCATTCCGCTACTCTTTACGATCATTTCACTATTTTTTCTTTACAACGTGCGGGTTTGGGGTTTGCCGCTCGTCATGGTCGCCACTGTGGTGGTGGTCTACACCGTTGGCACCGCGCTGCTATGGATGTTCGATCTCAGCGACAACAATTTCTTACTGACCAAGTTGGGGGCCGATGGTGGCGACGCGCGCGCCGCAGCAATCCAAAAGGCAACCAATGTGTTCATCACCCCCGATGGCTTTATGGGCCGGTTCATGGATATCGTGGTCAATCAGGTGTTCCCCTATGTGATCCTCGGCGCCCTCTTCGGAACCTCAGCTGGCGGAACCTCGTTGATCAAGCTGGCGGTCCGTGCCACACGCCGCCTGCGCGGAGGCCCAGCCCATGCGGCCATCGTGTCGTCGGCGATGTTTGGCACCATCACAGGCGGGCCGGTCACCAATGTGTTATCAACAGGTCGGCTCACAATCCCGATGATGCGACGCAACGGATTTAGCCCGCAATTTGCTGGCGGCGTCGAGGCCGCGGCTTCATCTGGTGGGCAGATAATGCCGCCGGTCATGGGGGTGGCGGCCTTTGTCCTGGTTGCCTTGACCGCAGTCCCTTACACAAAAGTCATCACAGCCGCGTTTCTGCCCGCGATGTTCTTTTTCTTCTCGATCTTTCTTGCCGTCGTGTTCCAGGCTCGGCGTGAGAACGTCAAGGCAATGCGCGAAATCCCGGGCGACCTGATCATGTCGCGACAGGACTGGCTGAACCTTATCATCATCTTCGCTCCGATCTTTACGATCCTGTCACTTTTGCTCGGGAATAAAGACGTCATTAGCTCTGGTTTTGTCGCCTCTGTTTTACCCGCCTTCGTAACACAGACGCTTGTCAACGCGACAGGTGATGCTGTATCTGCTGGATGGTGGGCTGTGGCCGTCCTTGTTCCGCTGCTCTTTCTTGATCCCGAAACCCGTGCGAAGCCCAGCAAGATACTGCTGTCCTTGGCGGATGGTGGAATCCTAGTCTCGCGGTTGTTTCTTTTACTCTTCGCAGTTTCCATCATTTCGGCGTTCCTGAACGAAAGTGGCCTGACCGGAGAGCTAACCCGTGCCATAACCACATGGTTAGAACAGGCCCAGGTACTCAGCCTCTTTGGGTTTGATATCAAAATAGTAGGTGGCGTTTATCTGATGCTGGCACTGACCTGCGCCATGGGCTGTGCGATTCTTTTGGGAATGGGCATGCCGACTGTGCCTGCTTATGTGAATGTCGCTCTGCTTCTCGGCCCACTTCTCGCCAACCTTGGTGTAAGTTTTTTTACAGCCCACATGTTTGTCTTTTACTTTGCCGTAGCCTCTGCGATCACCCCACCCGTGGCAATTGCTGCGTTCGCGGCGGCCTCGATCACACGAACTGAACCGATGCGCACCGGTTTGGCAGCAGTGCGTATCGGCATTGTCATGTTTACGATCCCGTTCGTCTTCGCATGGTACCCGGAACTTTTACTGATCGAGGAAGCGGTGACCATTACGAATGATCAAGGCCAACGCGCCCTGATAGATGGGTATTCCGGTTCTGTGGACTGGCCCAGCCTTTCCGCACTTGGGTTGCGCATTGCCGTTGCGCTTTACCTAATGGCATCGGCTCTGGCCAAGTTTGACAAGGTTGCGATGAACATCTTGGAAGTTGCGCTTCGATTGTTGGCGGCTGTTTTGATTTTGTGGAAATCGGCAATGATCATGTGGATTGGCCTGGCCCTTGCTCTAATGCTGATCCTAGGCCACTACTTACTCCCTTTACGGGGTGACCGCGCCGCTTGATTGCAAGAAAAATGGGTGCTGTCAGACGAATGAGAACTCACATCTGATTGCTGGCGCGGCCTGACTCTATGCGCTCAATAATTGGCGCCACGCAGCGAGAGCAGCGGCTCGGTTTCGCTTTAAATTGGTGCGTAAGTAGACGTGGCTTTAGGGCAGCCCTACGCAGCCAATCGGTCCCCTACACCCGACCCGTGTAGCGCCTTAAGCGGTTCGGAGTGGCCTCAGTGGGAAACAGCATACCGTAAGGCGGGTGATTTCTGGGCTCGATTTAAAGTATCTGAATGGAGAGTGTTTTGTCATATGGCGAGGCTTTGAAACCGCCCGCCCCGTCTCAAGTTTGTTTTGTTTGACGGTGCCTTCTCAAGTGTTAATCACGCGATCACGCCTTTTGCGCGCCAGTCATCAAAAATTTCCAGCGCTTTATCGGCAAATTCCGCGTCATTGATGTGGCATTCTATCCGGTGAGCAATCACATTGCCTGGCAGTGTCTGTTCCAGTTCCAGCAAAAACGCGTTGAGTCCGGCCTGATTGTGTAAATCAGCACCCGCTCGGTCCCATTCTCCCAGACCCTTCTCAGGCAATAGCATGGCCACTGGCCCGGTTGCTTTGGCCAATTGCGCGCCATGCGCATGCGCCACCAACCGGCGTTCATCATCATTTAAGACAATCGAAGTCAGCAAGCGATTGTGTTCGTGTTTCAAGTGATCTGACCATTTGTCTGGCAAAGGTTGCCAACCAACGATATCCACAAGATCATAACATCCCGGCGCCACGATTTGCGGAGTGCCATTTAAGCCGGCATTGGTCAAACGATCCGCTCCAGCAGATATATTGGATCCGTGCACATGGTTGCCCAATTCCTGTGTGCAAAGATCGAAAACACAAGCAAACGCCCCCTGTCCTGCGAGGCTTTCAAATGCGCGCCCCCCCATACCGGTTGCGTGGAACACGGCGACCTCAAAACCACGGGCCTCAAGCGCAGGCTTCAGCGGAATGACGTATTTTAACGCAGAGGTTCCCAGCGACGTCATCCCAATCAAGGGTTTATCTGGATCTGGCATTTGCACCGCGCGTGCTGCGCCTAGAACGGCGCCTGCTGCTTGACTTAAGGAGGCCTTGCACACGGAATTCAGGCCATAAAGCCCCCCGGCCCATAAAATCATTTGCGTATCCGCTGCCAACCGTTCCGCTGGAATGAGCGGCGAAAACGATACCGTGGACACAATGTATTTCGGCACCCCAAGCGGCACTGCGGAACATACATCTAACGCAAGGTCTGTCCCCATTGTGCCGCCAAGAACAATCAACCCATGAAATCGACCTTCGGTGAACAATCGCGCCGCCAACAACGCCGCTCCTGTGGCCATGATCTGCATTGCCTGGTTTTCATTGCCCGAGGCGACGGCCGCTTGGATCGAACTTCCACCTTCTTGCGCAACATCGTGTTTGGAATAATCAGTAGGCTTGGATGGGTCACCCAACACAGACACGTCCATGGTGACCACTTGACCACCTTGCGCCTGGATCACTTCGGCCAGAAACCCTAACTCGTCATCTTTGGTGTCATAGGTGCCAATTACCAAAATGGTCTTGTTCATCATTGCAAAGCCCCGACAGTTTGATCCGCTTGGCTCTCAGAAGGAAATATTTATCCATCTTATGCAAGGATTTTTCGGAGCCAATGTCACGGGGTCCGGGGGGTGCCATGTACAATCCCCAAACCTTCACTCAAAAAATGGCCTGAGACGGGACATTCTAAACAAATGGCAAATAAAAGTCGCGGATCTCGTCGACACTTTTGTTGAGGAGACGCTTGAACTCATCTCGCTTGAGGTAGAGCAGCCCATCGCAATAGGCCTCGCCTACCGCTTGGCGCAACATCACATCTTTGTCCAAGGCCTCCAAGGATTTGTCCAAACCCGATGGAATGTGGCGCCGCTCCCGCACATTTTCCAACCCATCTAAATCCTCAGCTGGTTGCAGTGGCATATTTCCCGCCACGCCTAAGCGCGCAGCTTGCAATACAGCGGCCACAGCCTGATAGGGGCTTGTCGCACAATCGGCCATTCTATGTTCAAGACGCGCCGATTTGGGCGAACTTGTTGAACAACGTGTGGTCACCAAGCGATGATCTTCCGCCCAATTTGCCCAATACCCAGCCAAGCTTCCAGCGGCCAATCTGTCATAGCTGTTCACAGTCACTGCAAGCAGGCCCGCGAGCGCCTCATGGTGATGGATCAGCCCTGCGATGCAGTGTTGTCCAAGGTCTGACAAAACGCCGTTTGGAGCAATCTGGTTTTGGTTGTCTTTGCCCACAAAACTGAAATTAACATGGAGCCCCGATCCACCACGATCCGGCACTGGCCTTGGCATAAATGTCAGCAAAAGCCCTTTTTTCAGTGCGATTTCTCTTGCCAATGTCTTCATCAGAAAGGCGTCATCACAGGCTTTAAGCGCATGATCGAACCGCAATGTCAGTTCGAACTGTCCATTGTCATATTCTCCGTTCATGCTTTCGATGGGGATTTCTGCGTGATGAGCGGCCTCCCAGATATCGTCCATGACACCCCGTGGATCATTTTCAGGGCCTGTTCCGTAAACGAAAGCTCCAGGCGTTTCATAGGGACGCCAAATACCATCTTGGTCACGTTGAAAGATATAAGCCTCGGTCTCGAGACCCACCATTGGGCTCAACCCTAGGGCTTCCCAATCTTTAATCGCACGTTTGAGCGTTGAGCGGGGGCACAGCCCAAAAGGTTCACCATCTACATGTAAATCGCCCAGCGCTATCTCCGTGCCGGCCTGCCAGCCCTTGCGTCGCTCGGCGTCCAAAATGAGATCCATGTCAGGCAGCCCGTCATAAACACCGCAGCCAGGAACGGGTAGTAAATCCCGGTCATAAGAGACAGCAAAAGCCCCGCGGGCAAAACCAATTTTGCCGCCGGCCGCCACATCGACCGGAACATATTTTCCCCGCGGAAGATTCAACATGTCATTGAACATAACGCGGGTGCGGGACATCTCCTCAGCCATTTTAAGCTACCTTTGTGACACGGACGTGCTGTTGTTTGACGCCGCAAATAAAATTGGATCGTGTCCAGGTTGGGTCAGCGGTTGCCTCAAATGATGCGACGCGCTTAACCAGCTCTTCGATTGCAATGCGTACTTCAAGTTTGGCCAAATGCATTCCCAAACACACATGAATTCCACCCTGTCCAAAGGCCAGGTGCCGATTTGGCGATCGCCCCAATATGCACTCATTCGGATCTTCAAAGAGGGCTTCGTCACGACTGCCGGAAACAAACCATAACAGGACTTTGTCCCCTGCGCGAATTTTCTTGCCGTGCATCTCAAAATCCTGAGTTGCGGTGCGCCTGAAATGCATGGTTGGGGAGGCCAATCGGATGAATTCATCTGCGCAACTGTCCCAGTATTTACCGGTCTTCAGTTGTGCAATGAGATCTGGATTATGGGCCAATAGGCTGAGGGCCTGCGCGATTGAATAACGGGTTGTGTCGTTGCCCGCGGCCACCAAAAGGCAGAAAAAATTCTTAAATTCTAATTCATTCAAGCCGTTCTCATCACCTGTGATTTTTGCCAAAATCCCCTCCTGTGCAAGGGGGCGGCGATTGGACAATAAATCACTGGCATAGTCGTAAAGCTCAAGCCCGGCCGGGCTGCGAAACGGCATCATTCGGTAGGCACTGGTGTCCACTTGGTCAATCACATGTTCGGTGAAGTCAGGATCAGAGTTGCCGATCAGCGCATCACCCTTTTCAACCAACCAATCCAAGTCTTCATCAGGGACGCCCAAAATACGGCCCAGCATTAGCATAGGTAACTGCTTGGCAATCGCCTCCACCGCATCAAATTCTGTGTTTCTAAGGGCCTTATCAACAATATTTGACGACAATTCGCGGATCACCGGTTCAAATTCACCTACAATTGGCTTGGCAAAATTGGGATTCACAAGGCGCCGAACCTTGGTGTGCTCGGGTGGGTCCGTTTCTTGAAACGTCCGGCGCGCCAGATATTCCTCGGCGCTTTGGTCTTCAAGGCGGATTCCCTGGGCGGAACTGAAGATCTGGTTTTCCTTATTCGCAAAAGCGATATCGGCATGTCGTGTAAGATTCCAAAAGCCTTTGGTGTCGGCATCCCCTTCATTCCAATGCAGAGGGTCGTCTTTGCGCAGACGCGCGAATGTCTTGTGGGGCACGCCGCCAGCAAAGCTGTCGTGGCTTAGGAGGTTCAGATATCCATCATCGTGCATCGCCCAAAGCCTTCCTGAAAAAATTTGTCGCCCAAGAGCCAAAGACAGATCCATCTTGATCGAGCGCCAAACTGTCCCATGCCATCTTTGTGGTGGCGGTGGGCATTTTACCCTCTGTAAAGCGCAGCAAACAAGCCATGAAGTCGTAGGTAAATTCAGGATGTGCTTGAGTGGTTATGATATGATCGCCCTTTGCAAAGCTGGCAATGTTACAATTTTCACTTGATCCTAGAAGCGTGCAGCCTTCTGGCAGGCGGGTCACTTGATCTTCATGAAATACATAAAGCTGCAAGCTGTCCCGTGGTGGCTCCATCCAATCTTTCGTTTCATGAAACCGTGTTTCTTCGACACCAACATTGTACCCCTGATTTGATCTCTCAACCGTCCCGCCCAGAGCCAGTGCAATGGCTTGATGTCCAAAACACGCGCCCAACAAAGGTTTTTGCGTCGCGTCACAGCGGCGAATGAAATCCAATAAGGCATCGGTGAAAACATGCTGATCTAAAACACTGAGCGGGCTACCTGTGATCATATAGGCGTCTTGCTCATCCAAATCCTGAGGCACTTCTCCGCCAATGGTCATGTATATTCGATAAGTGAAGCGCTCATCTTGTAGATCGAAAAGGTCGCGGAAGCGGTGCGCGTCATCTGGAAAAGCATCGCCCACCTCGACGGATTTGTCATGGTTGGTTTGCAAAATGCCAAGTTTAATGCGCCGCATGCAGGCTCTCCAATTGATGCGCTCTCATAGGAAGGATGGGCGCCGAACGCCCATCCTCAATGTTTTAATTGTCCAGAATGGCGCCCAATTCAGCGTTCTTTCCACGATCCGTTTCTATACGTTGTTTGGAGGCTGCCATATCTTGCCAGTAAACCCTTGCACCGGTTTCCGCCATCAACGCTTGTGCCTCGGCGCTTGCCATGGTCGCAGCGGCCACTTCATCGAGCTTATCAATAACCTCTTGTGGCGTGCCTTTTTTCACAAATAGACCGTTCCAAAGCTCCAGATCATTGATCCCCGATTGCGCCGCCAAGGTTTGAACGCCTGACAATTTAGCAATCGGCTCTGATCCAATATTGGCCAAAACATTAATCTCACCCAAACATGGCTCAATCAAGGCTAAGGTCGTATTGATAACATCAGCATCACCCGAGGACAGAGTATTGCAATCCAGCATGTCAAAGGCGCTGTCATCTGCAAATTCAAATCCCATCTTCTTTGCAGCCGCGAAAGAGGCTTTGGTTGGCGTCAGACCTGCTCCGAAATGCCCGAGAACCACATCGTTGTCTTGGGCATGGGCGGCCAATTCAGCCATGTTGCTATAAGGGGCATCCCCCGAGGCCGCCAATACAAAGGGGTATGTGAGAAAGATTCCAACGGGCGTGAAGCTATCTTCCTCAATTCCAATATCGATCATCGGCCCAACGATTGGAACACCAATCACAAAAGACCCAACCATTGAGCCATCTGCCGGACCATTCAAGACCTCTAAGGCACCAGGAAAAGGCCCATCGCCGCCGCCGGGTTTGTTCACAACCGAAGCCGAGACGCCCGTCATTTCCTCCATTTTGGCGGCAATCATCCGTGTGAGAATGTCTTCAAAATCACCCGGCGGCCACGGCACAACAAATTGAACGGGTGTTGTTGGATATTCGGCCAGGGCAGGCATCGCCCCAGACAAGACCGTCGATGCGGAGAAGGCCGCAATTGCTGCTAATTTTTTCATTTTCAAACTCCCTATTATCTTGGCCATTATTGAAAGTGTTTTCGTCGGTTCCTAATCGACGTCCAAATGATGAACCCCATGACCATTAGGATCACCACGAATAACGTTCCGGAGACTGGGCGATTGATTAAGTCTAACGCCGTTTTTATTTGTCCAGCTCCGGCCGTGAGGCGCTCCAATATAATAGAGCCTAAGACCAATCCCAAGACAATAGGCACAAGCGGCCAATCCAGGCGCCGCAGAATAAACCCAATATAGCCAAAAATGACCGCAAAAATACAATCTGCAAAGCTGTTACGGATCGAGTAAACACCAACAAAGGACAGGATCATGATCATCGCTCCCAAAAAGCGATTGGGAATATATATCATTTTCGCAATAAACCTTGTCGAAAAAAGCAAAGTTATCAGGACAAACACATTGATCAAAAACAAAGCGGAAAACAGGCTGAATAAAAAATCTGGGTTGTTTTCAAAAATATCTGGTCCTGGCTTAATTCCAGCGTCAAAAAACACAACCATCATCATCGCCGTTAGCGCTTCGCCCGGCACGCCGAGTGCCAAGAGCGGTATCATTGCGGCCGCAGGCACCGCATTGTTTGACGTCTCCGAGGCCAGCAATCCCTCTGGAGACCCATGCCCAAATCGTGCAGGATCTTTCGAAATGGCGCGCGCTGTGGAGTAGCTGAAAAACTGAGCCACAAATTCACCAACGCCCGGGATGATCCCCATGACGGTTCCATAGCAGGCAGATATAATTGCAATGAGCTTATGAGAGATTAGATCTTTGAATCCGGTAAATAACCCCCCAGAAATCCGAGCCTCCGGCGGGTCATCATCCTTGCCGACCATCAAGTTCAGAGCTTGGCTCAGCGCAAAGATACCAACGATCACGACAATAAGATTAAACCCGGAATAGAGGTACTCAATATCAAAGGTAAATCGATCGATTTTCCGTGTCGTCTGGCGCCCGATCATTGCAATCAAAAACCCAAAACCGAACAGCATTGCAGCGATCACCATGGTTTTTCGATGTGCGGCAATCAATAAGACGGCCCCCAGTATCGCGGCCATTAGAATATCGCGTTGGCCAAACAAAGCCCCTAAATCACGCAAATAGGGCCCGAAGGCAAACAGGGCGATCAAAGCCGCTGCAATAGAAAAACACCCGCCAAAAAACGATGCTGAATAGGCCAATGACAGCGCGCGCGATGGAGCCCCGCGCCGCGTCATAGCATAGCCGTCATAGGTCGTGAGCGCATTCACGGGTGTGCCGGGCGTATTGATCAAAATCGCAGGTATCGCACCGCCATACATGGACGAGCCATAAATCCCCAGAAGCAGCACAAGGCTCACCAAATCATCCAGGAAAACCGTTGCGGGCAACAAAATAGCGATCGCTATGGCTGGACCAATCCCGGGTACAGCGCCGATCACAACGCCCCCGACCGAGCCAATCACAATAGCCAGCAGCACTGCCGGTTGCAGCAAGCTTTCAAGTCCGAGAAGAAATGCATCCAAGCGCTTGGTCCTAAAAATACGTTAACAAGAAGCCGCGCAGGGGTGTCGGCATCAGGTCATAAAGCCAAATTGATACGGGCGTTTTAATCTGGAGCAATGTGCGGAACACGATCACCACTGCAACGCTGCAAGAAAAGCTGCGCAGCACCCACACCCGGCCACGGTAGCCAAGGCGCCATGGCAAAAACACGCCTAGGAACACCGTTGCCAGTAAATACCCAAAGATTGGAACGAGCATTGTGTACGCAATGAAATAGATGACAAACTCAAACGCCTCGATGTATTTTGCAACCTCAAAACTGGCCTTGGTTGGAAGCAAAAACCTTTTGCGCCAAAGATGTTCTTTCAAAGAGGCACGCAAGTTCCAAAGCGCCGTTGGCACCAGGACCGTCAGACAGAACATGGGCGCAACCCAAGATTGTTTGAGAATACGGCCGAACCTTGTGATTTTGCCGTCCAAATCTATCAACCCAAATTGATGCGCAAGGTAGCTGGCAACGCCATCGGGTAGCTTTCGATTATCCCAGCCGGTTTGGGTGAAAAACATTGCGAAAAAGAACAGGGCAAGACAGGCTGCAATGATGGAGATATGCAAATCTCCACGTCCCCGCGAGAATTGGAACAGGTCTTCTACCTTGGTTTTTTTGTCTGGTGGGCACTCACTGCGAAATTGTTCAGCTTGCGTGCATGGCAGCCCCTCTGGAAACAAAAACAGGTCGTTATTTTTATCTACTGGCGCCCTCATAGCTTAATCCAAGCCGTTTTTGTGTTCACGTATTTATCCAAGGCATGCAGAGATTTGTCCTGACCATTTCCCGATTGTTTATATCCCCCCAAAGGCACTGTGTTGTCGGCTCCGCCATATGTATTCACATGAACCACTCCGGCGCGCAGCGCTGACACCATCCGATGTGCGCGGCTCAACTGCGATGTCCAGACACCGGCTGACAGGCCAAGCTCTGTCGCATTGGCTAAATCGATGGCATTCTTTTCTGATGTAAAGCGCGTGACGGTCAAGACCGGTCCAAACACCTCATCTTGCACCAACCGATCTTCGGGGCCCATGTTGGTGACAATTGCCGGGCGCATGTAATAGCCTCCGGTTTCTGTCAAAATTCTGTCACCACCCGCGACAATGGACTTTACAGACTCGAGCGACTGCAAAACCCGATTTAAATGTGCCTCCGAACTCATAGCGCCGATCTGTGTTGCGAGACTGAGTGGATCTCCGACCCGCATTGTCTGAGTTACCGCAACGATTTTCTCCACGAAGGCATCATGAATACTGTTTTGGACCAGCAACCGCGAGCCTGCGATGCACACTTGTCCAGAATTTCGAAAAATTCCTGCAACGACGGCCTGTGCCGCCGCCTCTAAGTCATCGGTGTCCTCAAAAACCACATGCGGCGATTTACCCCCAAGCTCCAAATAGACACGCTTGAGATTGGTCTGTGCGGCATGTTCCAACAGCAGTCGCCCAACGCGGCCGGATCCCGTAAAAACCAAAGAATCGACATCCATGGACCTTGCCAACGCCTGTCCTGCGACAGCGCCTTGCCCGGTCACCACATTCAAAACACCATCGGGCAGGCCAGCCTCATGCGCCAATTCCACCAATCGCAGAGCAGAGAGTGAGGCAATCTCAGAAGGCTTTAAGACAATACTATTTCCCATCGCCAACGCCGGCGCGATCTTCCAGGCGGATATCATCAGCGGGAAATTCCATGGCACAATGGCACCCACGACACCAATGGGTTCTTTTAGGATCATGGCCAATGTAGAAGCATCGGTTGGCGCGACTTCACCATAAATCTTATCGATGGCTTCAGCATAATAGCGGATTGTATTTGCGGCGGACATTGGCTCCGCCTTAATCGCCATGGAAATTTCAGTGCCATTATCGCGCACGCCTAACACGGCCAATTCAAGCGCGTGATCATCAATCAACTGTGCCCAATCCAGCAGGATTTTCTTTCGGGCAGCCGGAGCCATTTTCGCCCAAGAACCCGTTTCAAACGCCCTGCGCGCAGCCGCGACCGCATCCGCCACATCCGCCTCCGAGGCATCTGGTAACTTTGCCAAAAGCGAGCCATCAATTGGTGAAACCACATCCAAAACGGCTTCGGAAACAGCATTAACACTGGCGCCACCAATTATCATTTTAGGAGGTGAAACGGGCCGAACCCGTAAATCATCGATCTCGTTCTGGCGCATTCCACCGTCCATCACATGAATAAACCTGTGCCCCAATGGGCTATGGATTCCACAATGACGCATGTGCTTTAACAGTCAAGTATTTCGGAATTGACAGCGCAAGCAATTGACCGCTCAGAGCTGTCAGACGAATGAGAACTCGCATCAGATTGCTAGCGCAGCCTGAACCTATGCATTCAAGAATTGAGGCCACTCAGTCAGAGCGGCGGTTCGATTGAGCTTGAAATTGTCTCGTTAGTAGAAGTGGCGCTCCGGCAGCCCCACACGCCCAACCTAGCCCCACACCCAGCCCTTGTGGCGCCTTCAGTGGACAACTACGGCCTCAACACGCAAACAGCCGCGCAACCCCGTGCCAAAGCAAACCTGTTTGCAGCGATGCGCAGGCGGGCGGGCGGGCGGGCGCGTGGCGAAAATGGACTCACAAATCAAGTATCAAATGAGGAAATTCTACGTGGTTCTACAGCGTCAAACAGGCCCAGGTTGCGATCAAAATCTGGCTTAAAGAATACAATCACATCAGGCCATACCACGCGCTTGGTATGCGACCGCCTGTTCCTGAAACCTTATTAGAGAAACGCGAATTTATGGTACAGAAATTGGGGCTAGACAAGAATTCCGAACCGTTACAAAGTTGGATTGCGGAAATGAAGCCTGAATGCCTTCTCATGTAACCTCACAGGGACGGCTACATTGCTGTTCTGAAATTTCATTTTGGAATACGGACTATATAATCAAACTCAGTTAGAAACTCTCGAAAACTCGGATACCCATCAGTGTTAGAGTGCTCTAGGTATCAGCGCAGTACATTTGATTCATTACATCCTATGCGCGAGTATACGTGAATATTCGAGATTTAATTATAAGGTTATCAATGTCATTCAGAACAAAAACGCTTTCCCTGCAACGAGCATATTTCAATGAAGGCTTCAACGATACGCTCGAAAATACATTAAGGAATGCATTTTAAAAATTACCTAAAGCGCAAGATAGAATCGTCACGGTAGATCTAGTTTCCAACCAACTATTTGCAGGCTTTGAAGAGGCAAACAGCGGTGAGGGTATTTTTGTTCGAATTCTTGAATTTGAACAAGGTGCTATCGGTGTCATCAACTTGGATACGACAGATAATAGCGCGGCGGTTGAAGAATTTTTTCATCCAAACAAACAAGACTTCTTAAAGGAAGAGATCGTATTTTATGTTGTTAGAGATCATATAGTCGCTTGCAACGTTAAGAACAAAAATGGAACATTGGCTAGCAATGTGCTACAGTTGGCACAAAAGGGAGATGTTTTGGGTCAGGATGTAAAAATGAAAATTGCGGATGTACCAGACAAAACAACGTTAGAGCAGATTGCGACCGTTGGTGTGAAGCAAGTAGATTTTTCTATTACCTCGTTTATGGAAAATCTAAACATATCCACTAGGGATCAAGCTGGCTCTCGCATTATGCGAATGATTCTTGCTATGCCAGCACAAGATGCTGAGCTTAGAAAGCGTGCAAATGCGATTGGCCGAATGACACTTAAGCGCGGAAGATTCGAACGCGATGAAATCCCAAAGGATGCATGGCTCACGGCAATTGGAAAAGAATTGATGATTGCAGGTTCATCCGATCATTTCACAATCGTCCTCGAAGATAAAACTAAGATTTCCAACTCAAATTTGCGTAAATCAAAATCAGTGCAACTTCGACGGCACGCCAATAGCTATTCATTCGAAAATGCTAAAATGGAACTAGAGGAATACTACAAGGCTTTGGCAAGTGATGGATCGCTTGGAGCCTGACATGGCAGCACGTAGTTCCATATTCTGGCTAATTGTTAGTCTCTTAATTGCGGCTTCAGCGGGGTATTTTGCCTTTTGTGATGCAGAGAAATTTGCAGGTGTAATCGATTTGCTAGCTACGATAGTTTCGATACTAATCGGCGTATCTCTTGCGGTAATTGCTGTGCTGAGTTCGCCTTTCTCGGTGACGCAAGACAACGCAAAAGACAGCGATGAGGCTTCACGAATGACAAAACTCGTAAAGCAAGATGATGAAGATATGGCACTCGGACAATTAATGTTGTTTCGAATTTACTATTTGGCACTTTTCTTAGCTCTTGCCTTCAAGTGGCTTACTGCTGGTGAGACAACTGATTTTGACGAACTTCACATTCGTATTCTTGCCAGTGCCACCGCAGCTATAGGTATTTTGACTTTTTGCTGGTCAGCGCGGCTTCCACTCATGTTGCAACGCATTTCCAATCAACGCCGCTCTTTGGGTTCTTAGTAGTGGAAACAAGCGATCACTAAACACTCTTGTGTTTGAAAAACGTTTGGAAATGACTCCGACATCGAGAGGTTCTTTTTTCTTTTATCGTTTATTTTCAATTTCTTGAATGGCGCCTCACACGGCAAAATGACTTCAGCAATATAGTATTTAATCAGTTACTTAGATTGGTTTCGGTTTCAAAAAGCGGTCCCGAAAGCGGTCCTCGGACAGACAAAGGCTCTCAATTAATCCTCCACATTACAGCGCAAAAGCGGAAACCGAACATAAAGCATCACAGCCAGGTGGATGATCCCTGGGCTTGTTTTGACGTACCTGAATGGGGCGTGTTTTGTCATGCGGAGAGGATATAAAGCCTCCCGCCCCGTCTCAAGCTCGTTTTGTCTGACAGTGCAATGGATGTGGTAGGAGACTGCCAAATACAATTTCATTGAACAAGCTGTTCAAATGCGTAAAAAGATAACTAAGCCCCTAGCTTTAAATAACAAAAGAACATGGTTTTATACATTTTATTGGGACAACTGGACAAAACGATAAGTGAACAAAATTCAATCAGGTGTGATCTCTAAAATTTAGCTCGATACCTGTTGTAATTGCATGAGCCGGTGTAAACTCGATGAAAAGATTCTAACTGGTAAGAAGGAGAGCAATCGACATGTGCACTATCAACATTTCCACTCCACACCGAGTTCCTTGGCTCAGGCAATTCCCCAATCAATCGCCTGAATGGGGAGGTTATAAATTCATTTTTAATGCTGATGATCAACCCTATGATTATCTCGTAGCCTTTGACGATTTGCATGAAATTATGTCACCCAAATGCCCTGTTGAAAACACTATTCACATCACGACAGAGCCACAGAGTGTATTTGCATATCATAGAAAATTTACGGATCAATTCGGCTGGGTGCTAACACATGTAAAACATGCTTATCGCAATGGCGTGATACAAAGCCCTCCTCTTCTAAACTGGTATATTGGCTGGCAACCTGACGCAGAAGATGATCGTGGCTTGCTATCCTATGAGCAGATGGAACAGATATTTTTCGAAGAGAAAACCAAAAATATTTCAATCGTAACATCCAATAAAGCTTTCACAGAGGCGCACAGAAAACGCATAGAATTCGCAAAGCGATTAAAAGCTGATTTTGGTAACAAATTAGATTTTTTGGTCGTGGCTTTGTGTCCATGGACGACAAGTTAGAGTCGCTAAGAGATTATCGCTTCCACATAGCAATTGAGAACTCAAGTTACGATGGATATTTTACAGAAAAAATTACAGATTGTTTTCTAGCTGGCACCTATCCAATATATTATGGCTGTAAAAATTTAGATCAATACTTCCCAAAAAACTCGTTTTTACAAATAGATTTGGAAGATTACGATGCTTCGATTTCACTGATAAAAACGGCAATCTCGGAAAGATATGATCTGAAATACAAAGCCGAATTAAAAGAGGCGCGCGATTTGTGCCTTACCGATCACAATACATTTCCTGCACTGGTCAGAATTATTGAGCAGATCAAATCTGGAGAGCATGGTCAGCCAGCAAGCCCACAATTGCATGGCAAAGTAATGCTGCCTTTCGGGTCTAAAAAATTCAGACGCTTGCGTATTAAAAGAAGACCCCATACACGCCTTCTATTTTTTATAGAAACCATGTTATCAAAATAGAAAGTCACCATTGATTTCGAAGCGCTAGGGCTTTTGGCATCAACTAGAAAAGACGCGATATGATTATAACAAAACTCATTGGCGGCTTGGGCAACAAATGTTCTGACCTGCCCCCCGAGGCTCCCTCATTGATAACGAGAGTTTGCGGGTTTGGGTTTTATAGTCTTCGTCGGCGGTTTGGGCAAGCGCGTCGGGCGCGGAGCCCTCAAATTGCTCAAGCGTCCGACGCGCTTCTGCGGGTGTTTGGTTGGCGAGCGATGAGTGCGGCCTGACGTTATTGTAGTCATATCGCCAGAGCGCCAGCTCTCGCCGGGCATCTTCCAGGCTGTCGAACATCTCCTCGTTCAGCAACTCGTCCCGGAGGCTGCCATTGAATGACTCGATGAAGGCATTCTACTGCGGCTTTCCCGGATCAATGTAGTGCCCTAAG
>Ga0206123_10001139_pt1 | contig 25443 bp, 21 predicted proteins | sample Helgoland_Spring_2_FD_160086 | JGI IMG/M metagenome (GOLD analysis project Ga0206123, IMG submission 160086) | Pelagic subsurface seawater microbial communities from Kabeltonne, Helgoland, North Sea - Helgoland_Spring_Bloom_20160316_1 | ecosystem: Environmental > Aquatic > Marine > Epipelagic ...
AAAAATATAAAAAATTTAAAGAAAAAAAAAAAAAAAAAAAATAATTGGGAATCTAAATATATAGAAAAAACAAATGAAGAATCATCATTAATTGTATTTCAAGACTTAGAGATTAGAAAATTTATATTTAGATTTTTTAATCTTTATAGTTTATATATTAGTCGTTGTCAAATCAATCGATGTGATGATTGCATTATGTTAAAAATTAGTTTTATTATTACAATTAATTCGATTAACTATTTAAAAAAAATAGATAATAAAATATTATCCAGAAGTAATAATAACAAGGTATTTTTATCTAAAAATTTTATAAATAAATTTGTTTCAACATTGAATGTTTTTTTAAATAAAAAATATAAAATAAATATTGTTCTACAATGTTTAAACAAAAGTCTATCATCCAGATTGATAAATAAAGAAGTTATCGAATTTAGAAAAAAAATAATTAACTTAAGGGTATTTTACAAAAATAATTATTTTAAAGATTTTATTAATTTATATTTATTAATAATAAAAAAAAAATTTTCATCGAAAGTATTAAGTGAATTAATCGCCTTTTATATAGGTCAAATGAAAAAACATAATGGGTTTATTCATTTTTTAAAACGATATTTAAAATTGATTATTGATTTTAAATATTCAAAAATTAAAGGAATTAAAATAATTATTAAAGGAAGATTAAATGGTGTTCCTAGGTCAAAATCGAAATTACTTCAAGTAGGATATTTACCACTACAAACGTTTAATGCTACCATTAATTATGATAATTCTACAGCTTATACCTCAGATGGTACTATTGGAATAAAAGTTTGGATATGTGAACAAGTATAATTTTTTTAATATCAAAAATGTTATTACAGCCTAAAAAAACTAAGTATAAAAAAATTAAAAAAGGAAAAATACCTAAATTTAATTTCAATAACAGTAAATTAAATTTTGGGATAGTGGGATTAAAAGCTGTAGAATCAGGTTTATTAACATCAAAACAAATAGAAGCAGCTCGTCAAACTATAAATAGAAAAATAAAACGGAAAGGAAAAATTTGGATTAAAGTATATCCGTCTATTCCAATAACATCGAAGCCTACAGCAGCTAGAATGGGTAAAGGAAAAGGTGCGATTAATCATTGGGCGGCTAAAATAGGTACTGGGACAATATTATTTGAAATATGTGGATCCAAAAATTTAAATTTTATAGATGCTTTAAAATTAGGTAGTTCTAAATTACCATTAAAAACAAAAATAGTTTATTAATTTTATATTATTTCTTATTTTTAAAAAGACATTAAATATTAAAAATTTTGATTAAGTATATCTATTTAATTATAGTATTATTTACGACATATATTTTTAAGTAATTTAAATAAATAAAAATATGATTTTATTACAATCGGCTAAATTTTTAGGAGCTGGATTAGCAACCATTGGATTAGCAGGAGCAGGAGTAGGTATAGGTACTGTTTTTGGTGCTTTAGTTATAGGTATTTCTAGAAACCCTTCATTAAAAGATGAACTTTTTAAAATGGCTATTTTAGGTTTTGCACTAACTGAAGCTATTGCCTTATTCTCATTAATGATGGCATTCTTAATTCTATTCGCTCTTTAAATTTTTTAAATGCTTTTTTAACATTTAAAAAAGAGTAAGTAGCTTAGTTCGGTAGAGCATTGGACTTTTAATCCACAGGCCCTGGGTTCAAATCCCAGTTTACTCATTTGTTATACTTATAGCTCAACTGGATAGAGCGTCGGATTTCGGTCCCGAAAGTTTCAGGTTCAAATCCTGTTAAGTATAATTTTGACCATTAGATAAATCACATTTATTAATGGAACACAAGTAACCGTATTTATAAATTAATTATACATTTTTTTAAATATAATTATTTTTTTTAAAGAACCTTTAAAACCAATCCTATGAGGGAGGGGGGTGAAATATTACTAAGGTTAAATACTTTAATAATATATATTTTAAATATTTTAAACATGATTATAACAAATATATACATAATGTTGTTAATAACTACCGGTTTATTTACTGTAGGTTCGTTAGGTTTATTATTTAATCGAAAAAATATTTTGATTATCATAATGTCTATTGAGCTAATGTTATTAGCTGTTAATCTTAATTTTATAATTTTTTCTGTATACTTAGATGATATTTTAGGTCAATTATTCGTTATTTTTATTCTTACGGTAGCAGCTACAGAATCTTCTATAGGTTTAGCTATCCTAGCCGTTTATTATAAAGTAATAAATAGTATTGTTATTGGTAAAATAAAAACTACAAAAGGTTAAAAAATGAAATATTTTTATGTTAATAATTTGAAAATAAATTATGTACCAAATAATCGTTCTATTATAGAATATTGTGAAAATTTAGGTATTAATATACCACATTATTGTTATCATCCTAACCTATCTATTGCAGGTAATTGTCGAATGTGTTTGGTCGAAGTTAAAGGTACTGCCAAACCAGTTATTTCTTGTGCAATGACTTTATTAAATAAGATGGTAATTTATACTGACAGCCCCTTAGTAAAAAAATCAAGAGAAGCTATTCTAGAGTTTTTACTCTTAAATCACCCTTTAGATTGCCCTATTTGTGATCAGGGTGGGGAGTGTGATCTTCAAGATCAATCTTTTGTATTTGGTATTAATAAAAAACGATTTTATAATTTTAAACGTGTTGTTACAAACAAACAAATAGGTTGTATCGTTAAAACAGTTATGACTAGATGTATTCATTGTACTAGATGCGTGAGATTTTCATCGGAGGTTGCAGGTTCAGGAGAATTAGGTACCTATGGACGAGGTGTTAGTACTGAAATAGGTACTTACGTTAATAATGTTTTCAATAGCGAATTATCTGGTAATGTTATTGATATTTGTCCTGTAGGAGCATTAACCTCTAAACAATATCCTTTTATATCTCGTATTTGGGAATTAAAAAATATTAAAAGTTACGATTTTTCAGATAGTTCTGTTTCAAATATTCAATTATATTTAAAATCAAACACTATAGTAAAAATTCTTCCAGGATATGATGATAAAGACAAAAAAAATAACTGGATTTCTGATAAAACGAGATTTTCTTTTGACGGTATGTTTTCTCCTGAAAGGGTCTCTAATCTCACTTTAAATAACACGTTACAAACGTCTTGGTCTCAAATATTTGAGAATATTACTTCTTTATTATATTTTCAAAGTCAATTTTTAAGACATAGTGGTTTTAATTTTAATATCTATATTTTATTTAATAAAAATATCGATATTGAAACTAGTGCTGTTTTAAATAACTTAGTTTTAAAATTTCCTTTTATTAGATTACGGGTATTAGATAATAATTATGATTACAGTACAAATATTGATTTTGAAAACAATTACTTACTAAAAAATAGTGTGTCTTCTTCGTTTATACATAAATCTAATATATGTTTTTTATTTAATATAAATCCTAGGTATGACAATACAAAGTTAAATATTATTCTTAGACAGAGGTTTTTAAAAGGAAATTTCAAAATATTATCTTTTAATCCTAATTTAGATTACACCTATCCTGTTATAAATTTAGGCTCTAATATTAAAGTCTTAAAGTCAGTTATTGAAGGAAATAACTTATTTTGCCAAGAATTTGGAAATTCTTTTTATCCTATTTTTTTAACAAGTTCTTCTTTATTTTCTAGAAAAGATTCGAATAATATTTTTAACATGTTATATTATCTCAAATTAAATACTCATTTATTAAATTCTAATTGGAACGGATTTAATATACTAAGTTTAGTTAATAATGAAGTTGGTTTAAAATCCTTAAAAACTTACAAATCGATTTCTAGTCAAGATTATTACGAAGCTTCAAATTTTTTTTGTTTAGATATCGATTTTAATTCTATTAATTTAAAAAAATTAATAGAATTAAAGTTATTAAATTTAATTTTCTTAAATTCTTTGACCAAATTTATTGTTGAAGGGCATAATATATTTAAAGGCAAATTTTTAAATGTATTAAAAAAAAATTTACAATCCTCTTTACATATTAGTCTTCCCAATAAAGTGTTTTTTGAAACGACTAAGATTTTACAATCTAACAGGGGTAATTTTATAAAATCTTTAAAAGTAATAAAATCTAATAATATTGTGAAAAATAATTGGCAAATTTTAAGAAAATTAAATTACTCTTTAGATACTATTTCTTTTAATAATAATTCGTGTTTATCTAAAATAAATTATAGTTTTAATAGCCTAAATTGTTTAGATAACTATATTTGGTCTTTATATCTACCAAGTAAAAATTTTAATAGTTATTTAAAATTTGTTTCTGAAACAGTTCAATTTTCGGATAAAAATTTTTTTACTTTTAGTAAATCAAAAAAAAAAATACAAATGACAAAATTAAAATACTCAGTAGATGATTTTTATATTGGAGGATTGGATTTATATTCTAAATTTTCAATAGTTATGTTAGAATGTTCGAAGTCATTAAGATTAGAAACTACTAACTTTAATTATCTTAATTAATTTATTAAAGGCTGAAGTAACTCAGTTGGTTAGAGTGTTAGGTTGTGGTTCTAAAAGTCACGGGTTCAAATCCCGTTTTTAGCCTTTAAAATGTTTTTAGCATATTTAAAAAAGCTTATAACTCAGTTGGTAGAGTATACGCCTGATAAGCGTAAAGTCAGTAGTTCAAATCTACTTAAGCTTATGTTTAGAAAAATGACATTTTAGTATTCCTGAAACCTTATCGAATTCAAGTGAATATTTGTTAATATTTTTATAGTACTTATTATAAAAAATTAATTTAAAGAAAGATTTTAATTTTTTTGGGGAGTTTTACAAAATATTACTGTTTTTGAAATTATTTTTCTTATAGAAATAAAGTTTGTTAATACTAAAAATAAAAACAAATTTTAATAATTTTACATTTTCATCTTCATACACTCATGTTAAATAATCATTTTATTTCAGAAAACTTTGATTTTATTAGATATTCATCTTTATTAAAATATGAATATATACCTATTTTACTTTTAATTATTTTTGCCACCTTTTTAGCTTTTATTATATTATTTTTATCTTATATATTAGCATTACAAAATCCTGAGACAGAAAAATTGTCTACTTATGAATGTGGTTTTGAACCTTATGAAGATGCTAGGCATAAATTTAGTATTAATTTTTATATTATAGCCATTTTATTTATTGTTTTTGATATAGAAGCTATGTTTTTGTTTCCTTGGTGTGTTTCTTTAAGTTCTATTGATGTTATTGGGTTTTGGTCTATGGTTGATTTTATAATTGAATTAGGAGTTGGTTATATTTATGTACTTTATATGGGAGCATTAGATTGGGAATAATGTTAATATAATTTATTCTTTTTCTTCTGTTTGTTGGTGGGGTATAGCCAAATTTAGGTAAGGCTCTCGCTTTTGGTGTGAGGATTTATAGGTTCAAATCCTATTACCCCAAGTTTTTTTATGTATTTAAATTTAATTTTTTTACCTTTAATAGGTTCTTTAACTGCTGGGTTGTTTGGTCGATTTATAGGACCTAAAGGATCTTCTATTATAACAGTTGTTTGTTTAGGAAGTTCTTTTTTGATATCTTCTTTTATATTTTTTGAAGTATCTTTAATGGATTGTTGTACATATATTAAATTAGTGAAATGGATTGATTCAGAATTACTAAATGTTGATTGGGGTTTCCTTTTTGACAGTTTAACGGCGACTATGTGTTGTGTGGTTACTTTTGTTTCGTTTTTAGTTCATTTATATTCTACAGAATATATGGCCCACGATCCTCATTTATCTAGATTTATGTCTTATTTATCTTTATTTACTTTTTTTATGTTGATTTTAGTAACTGCTGATAATTTTATTCAAATGTTTGTAGGATGGGAAGGTGTTGGTTTATGTTCATATTTACTTATTAATTTTTGGTTCACTAGAATTCAAGCCAATAAAGCAGCAATTAAAGCTATGGTATTAAATAGGATAGGAGATTTTGGGCTTGCTCTAGGTATTTTTACTATTTTTATTGTATTTAAATCTGTTGATTATGCTACTGTATTTTCTATGACTCCTTTATTTTTTAACAATAGTTTTTTATTTCTTAACTTCGAATTAAATTTATTGGATTTAATAGGTTTTTTACTTTTTATAGGAGCTATAGGTAAATCAGCGCAATTAGGATTACACACTTGGTTACCGGATGCTATGGAAGGTCCTACTCCTGTTTCTGCTTTAATACATGCAGCTACTATGGTAACTGCAGGTGTTTTTTTATTAGCTAGATGTTCTGTTATTTATGAATTTACGCCTTGTGTGTTAAAAATTATAACTATTATGGGAGCTTCTACCGCGTTTTTTGCTGCGACAGTTGGGTTAGTGCAAAATGACTTAAAACGTGTTATTGCCTATTCTACCTGTAGTCAATTAGGTTATATGGTTTTTGCATGTGGGCTATCTAATTATTCTGTAGGTGTTTTCCATCTAATGAATCATGCTTTTTTTAAAGCATTACTCTTTTTAGGAGCAGGATCTGTAATACACGCAGTTTCAGATGAACAAGATATGAGAAAAATGGGAGGGTTAAAAAATTTAGTACCCTTTACTTATTCGATGATGGTTATAGGTTCATTAGCTCTGATAGGGTTCCCTTTTTTGACAGGTTTTTACTCTAAAGATGTTATATTAGAAGTTGCTTATGGTAAATATACCGTCACAGGTCATTATAGTTATTTTTTAGGTAGTTTTGGAGCTTTTCTAACCGCTTTTTATTCTACTAGGTTATTACATTTAACATTTTTATCTAAACCTAATGGTTATAAAACTGTGTTATGTTCAGCATATGATTCGTCTTATAGTATTCTAATTTCATTAGCTTTTTTGTCTATCCCAAGTATTTTCATAGGTTATCTAACAAAAGATATGATTATAGGACTAGGTACATCGTTTTGGGGCAATTCTATTTTTATTTTAAATGAAAACATGAACTTAATTGATGCCGAATTTATAGATCTTAAATTTAAAAATTTACCCGTAGTTTTAAGTTTATTAGGGGCTACAAGTTCTTTTTTATTTTATTCATTTTTTAACAATTTTTTATTTAAAATAAAAACTCAAATTTTATTTAAAAAAGTATATACTTTTTTAAATAAAAAATGGTTTTTTGATAAAGTTTATAATGAAAATTTAACTCAAAACTTTTTCAAATTTAGTTACAATACAAGTTATAAATTAATTGATAGAGGAATTATAGAGATTTTCGGTCCTATGGGTTTAGTAAATTTAATAGTTAAAAATTCTAAAATTATTTCGAATTTACAATCTGGTTTTTTATATCATTATACGTTTTTAATTTTAGTTTTTAGCACATTATTATTATCTTTAAGACAATTTTGGATGTTACTAGGATTTGTTGTTGATATAAAATATTTTTATATTCTGTTCATTTCGCTTTTTTTTTTATTAAACAAATCAAAATAAAATTATTTATATATTTTTGAAATTATAGCTTAATTTTGGTAAAGCGTCAGCCTGTCACGTTGAATATTGCGGGTTCGAGTCCCGTTTTTTTCGATTTAAATAATTATTTTTATGCGATCTTTTTTTTTCTTTAATTTATTTAATAATAATAGAGATATTAAATTTTATACTATAGATTACAAATATATTCAAACTAAACATTCGTGGCATTTAGTGGATCCAAGTCCTTGGCCTTTAGTTGCGGCTTTAGGTGGTTTTATTATGACTTCAGGCGGTGTTTTATATATGCATAATTATATTGGAGGTGGAAAATTACTTTTAACAGGAGTAATTATGATTTTATATGTTATGTATACTTGGTGGAGAGATATAGTTAGAGAAGCAACTTTTGAAGAGCAGCATACTTTTTCAGTTCAAAGAGGAATGCGGTTAGGTATGGTTTTATTTATAGTTTCTGAAGTGATGTTCTTTTTCGCTTTTTTTTGGGCTTTTTTCCACTCTAGTCTTTCACCAGCATTTAATATTGGTGGTACTTGGCCACCTGCTTCTATAACTGTTATTCCAACTTTTGGTATTCCTCTTACAAACACTTTTTTATTACTAAGTTCAGGTTTTACAGTTACTTGGGCACATCATGCTATAATTGTAAGAGCTAAGAAACAAGCTTTAATTGGATTAATTTTTACTTTAATACTTGCTACACTATTCACAGGTCTACAAGCTTTAGAATATATTGATTCGCCATTTACAATTTCTGATAGTGTCTATGGATCTTGTTTTTTTATGACTACTGGTTTTCATGGTTTTCATGTTATAATAGGAACTATCTTTTTATTTATTTCTTTTATTAGAATCGTATTAAATCATTTTACAAGTACTCATCATTTTGGTTTTGAAGCTGCAGCATGGTATTGGCATTTTGTTGATGTTGTTTGGTTATTTTTATTTATAACAGTTTATTGGTGGGGAGGTACTTCATAATACCTATTTTTATTATTTGATAAAATAGAGCAGCGGTTAGCTCATTAGGCTCATGTCCTAAAGGTCATAGGTTCGAATCCTTTTTTTATCATAATAATTATTTTTTAAAAAATGATTTTTATTTTTGATACTGATTTAAATAAATTAAAACCGATCAATTACTCATTATTAAAAATTTACGGTATAAATAGATACCTTTCTAGTATAATATGTAAACGGGCCGGGTTTTCAAATAATTTAAAAGTTCAGGAATTAAACTCAGATCAAATAAAAATTCTCATTAAAGTTGTAGAAAAATTAAATTTAAAAATTAATATTGTTTTACATGATTATAAAAGATTATTATTTGCTAAATTAGTTACTATTAAAGCTTATAGAGGTTTACGTAAATTAGCTAAGCTACCTATAAGAGGTCAGCGAACACATACTAATGCCAAAACTTGTAAAAAAGTTTTATAAACTAAGTATTTTTACTTTTTTATAAGATGATTAACTCAATTGGTAGAGTGTTTCGCTTACAACGAAAAAGTTATGGGTTCAAATCCAATATCATCTATAAAATTATAGAGTTTATTTTTTATGTTGAATTTTTATTTAAATAATAGTTTTTTTTTGTCATTTTATAGTATTTATTTAGATTGCCCTGTTGAATATCAAATTTCTTTTAGTGAATCTGCATCACCTACAATGGAAGGAATTGTAAATTTCCATAATCATATTATGGTTGTTATTTGTTTCATTGCAGTTTTAGTAGGATGGTTAATATTAAATTGTATTCAATATTATTCTGAGTTTAACGTAAGTGATAGTACTAAATTTACTCATTCGAAAGAATTAGAAATTATTTGGACTTCTGTTCCTGCATTAATATTACTTTTTTTAGCAACACCTTCTTTCACACTGTTATATTCTATGGATGAAATAGTTGATCCTGAACTAACTCTTAAAATTTTAGGTCATCAATGGTATTGGGGTTATGAGATGTCTGAATACAATACATGTTTTGGAGATGTTAATTTACAGTATAATTGTTACATGATGGTTTTAGATAGTTTACCTGACGATAAAAAAGGTTATTTTAGATTATTAGAAACAAATAGAAGAATTTTATTACCTACAGACACTCATTTAAGACTTTTAGTTAGTGCAGCTGATGTGCTACACAGCTGGACGATTCCATCTTTTGGTATAAAAGTAGATGCTTGTCCTGGTCGTTTAAATCAATTAAATTTATACATCAAACGAACCGGTTTATTTTTTGGTCAATGCAGTGAAATTTGTGGTGTAAATCACGGATTTATGCCTATTAGTTTATTAGCTGTTAATTCTTTTCAATTTAATTCCTTCATTTTAAATCGAGTAGAATTTTAAAATATAAACAAAAAAGCGTATATTAGTAGATTTATTGTATATTAAGAAGAAAATCTTAAAGCATTAAGGGAATGCCTTAACATCAAACATTTAATTACGGACGTTTTTAACGAAAAAAATGCTGAGTATTAAACTAATATTGAGACTCATTTTATTTCCGTTTTCAGAAAACTGATCTTTTTATTTAAGAATCTTTTTATCATAAAAAGAATTGAAAGTTAGCGAATTGAAACATCTTAGTAGCTAATTAAAAAAATCAATAGAGATACTGTGAGTAGTGGTGAGCGAAAATGGTATAAAAGACTTATTAGAAAATAATTATATATTTTTATTGTTTAATTTTTTTAAACCATAGAAGGTGAATTAAAAGTCCTGTAAAACAAAAAATATTTTATTTAAAATTTAAAGTAAAACAATTCAAGTCATGTTTTGTTTAAATATTGGGGTACCACCCTCAAAGTCTTATAATTTTTGGTGATTGATAGCGCACAAGTACCGTGAGGGAAAGGTGAAATAGATCTTATTTTTGAAAAAGAAACTGAAACTTAATGCTGACAATCAGTTGAAGCTTTAGTGAAAAGTGACAACGTACCTTTTGCATAATGGATCAACGAGTTTATTTTAGTGGCAAGCTTAAGTTGTAATAAAGAACGTAGGCAAAAAGAAATTAAGTTATAAATAATTATGCGATAAATTTTTATAGTCTCTAAAATAAGACCCGAAACTAAGTGATCTAACCATGAACAGGTTGAAAATCAAAGCGTTACCGCTTATTGGAGGACCGAACTCGTGTATGTAGAAAAATACTGAGATGATTTGTGGTTAGGGGTGAAAGGCCAATCAAACTTAGAGATAGCTGGTTTTCTGCGAAATCTATTTAAGTAGAGCATTTTAAATTCTTTTAATTAAGGTAGAGCACTCAATAGGTAATGGGAATGTAATGTTTTACTGAATCTAATGAAACTCCGAATATAATTACAAAAGTTTAAAATAGACAGACTATGAATGCTAAGATCCATAGTCAAGAGGGAAACAGCCCTTATTATTAGTTAAGGTCCTTAAAAATAATTAAGTGAAAAAGATGTGAAAAAATAATAACAATTAATAGGTAGGCTTGGAAGCAGCCATCCTTTAAAGAAAGCGTAACAGCTCATTAATTTAATTTTTTTGCATCGAAGATTTAAAGGGGCTTAAATTATTTACCGAAACTATAAATTAAAATTATAATAATTTTAATGGTAGCAGAACGTTCTGTAATTCTTTGAAGATTTATAGTTATATAAATTTGAGATATCAGAATTGATTATGTTGATATGAGTAGCGACAAACAATGTTAAAAACATTGTCATCTTAAGTCCTAGGTTTTTAAGGTAAAGCTAATCTTCCTTAAATATTAAAAGCGGCCCCTAAGAAATAGACGAAAGTCCTTTTTAATGGGTAATAAAATAATTTTTGATTTTAAATTGAGTGACAAATTATGAAGTATATTTTTATTTTTTGGTTAAATATAAGTGTATTAGTAACTGTTCGAGAAATAGCTCAATTATTTGTTATAAAACCGTACTTTAAACCGACACAGGTAAACAGATTTAGTAAATTAAGATGCTTGAGTTAATTATATTGAAGGAACTCGGCAAAATGACTCCGTAACTTCGGGATAAGGAGTAACTTTATGAGGGCAACCTTATAAAGTTGTCACAAAATCGAGGACAGCGACTGTTTATTAAAAACACAGGTCTCTGCTAATTCGTAAGAAGATGTATAGAGGCTGACGCCTGCCCAGTGCTGCAAGATTAATAGAAAAAGTTTAGGCTTTAACTAAAAACCCCAGTAAACGGCGGCTGTAATTCTGACGGTCCAAAGGTAGCGAAATTCCTTGGCATTTAATTGGTGTCCTGCATGAATGGCGTAACGACTGTCCTACTGTCTCCAGTATAATCTCAGTGAAATTGAATTCTCCGTGAAGATGCGGAGTACTTACGGCTAGACGGAAAGACCCCGTGCACCTTTACTATATTTAAATATTGTGTAAATATATTTTTCGTGTAGAATAAGTGGAAAGTTTTTAAAATTTTTACATTAGTATCTTATTTAAAACAATACGTGAAATACCACTCTTAAAATATTTTTATGACTTATTACATTTTAATATGTAAAACAGTGTTTAATTGATAGTTTGACTGGGGCGGTCGCCTCCTAAAGAGTAACGGAGGCGTACTAAGGTAAGTTCAAATCGAAAATTATCGATTGTAGAGCATAATAGTATATTCTTGCTTGACTGTAAGATTGACAAATCAAACAGGGACGTAAGTCGGTTATAGTGATCCGGTGATTCTGAGTGGAAAAGGTCATCGCTTAACGGATAAAAGGTACGCCGGGGATAACAGGCTAATCACTCTCTAGAGACCTTATCGACGGAGTGGTTTGGCACCTCGATGTTGGATTATCACATCCTGAAGCTGAAGTTGGTTTCAAGGGTTTGGCTGTTCGCCAATTAATGTGGTACATGATCTGAGTTTAGAACGTCGTGAGACAGTTTGGTCCCTATCTACCGTAAGCATCTATGAAAAATGAAAGGTTTAAAACTTAGTACGAGAGGACCGGTAATAGCAAATCCATGGTAAACCGGTTGTTATTCCAATAGCATCGCCGGGTAGCTAAATTTGTAATAGATAAATACTTAATATATTTTATGTATGAAACTATCCTTTAGATAATTTTTCTTAAAAACGTAACAGATTATTACGTTATAGGTTTAGTGTGTATGAATTGTAAAATTTTTAGCTTATAAATACTAACCATTATATTTTTTATAAAATATAAAAACACTTCTTAATATTTCATTTTATAATTTTGATGTATTTTTTTTTTAGTTTTATTAGATAATATTTTTTTATGAATTAGTTATATATGAAAAAAGCATATAACTAATTATTTTTTTTTGAGTTTGATCCTGGCTCAGAATGAACGCTATTAGTATGCTTTACACATGCTAGTTTTACGTTTTACTTATGTAAATAAGTTATAAAATGTAGCGAACGGGTGAGTAATACGTAGGAAAATTACCTTTTAATCTTTATATGTATAAAATAATCAGTTTTTAGAGTCAAAAGACGTTTAAACTGTTAAAATTTTATTAATACTTCAAAAGAAAAAATAAGTTTTTTTACTTTGTTAAAAGATATGTCTGCGTAAGATTAGGTTGTTGGTGGTATTTAAAGACTAACCAAGCCTATAATCTTTAGTTGGTTTAGGAGGATGATCAACCACACTGGAACTGAGATAAGGTCCAGGCTAAACATTTTGGCCAGCAGTGAGGAATATTGGACAATGAACGAAAGTTTGATCCAGCAATACTAAGTGAATGATGACGGCTTTAGGTTGTAAAATTCTTTCATTAAATTTGATAATGACATTATTTAAAAAAGAAGTCCCGGCTAATCTCGTGCCAGCAGCCGCGGTAATACGGGAGGGGCAAGCGTTATTCGGAATTATTGGGCGTAAAGAGTTCGTAGACGGTATTGTAAGTTATTTGTTAAAGATTAAATTATAATTTTAAAACAACAATTAATACTGCTTTACTAGAGTTTAAATTAGAAAAATAGAATTCTATGTGAAGAAGTAATACTCGTAGATATATGGAGGAATACCGAAAGTGAAGACAATTTTTTATAAAAAACTGACGTTGAGGAACGAAAGTGTAGGTAGCAAACAGGATTAGAGACCCTGGTAGTCTATACTGTAAACTATGAGTGCTAAAATTTAATAATGTTTTTTAGATTTTAAAGTTAACGCGTTAAGCACTCCGCCTGAGGAGTATTATCGCAAGGTAGAAACTCAAAGGAATTGACGGGGGCTTACTATAAGTGGTGGAGCATGTGGTTTAATGCGATAATCCGCGCAAAACCTTACCAGTTCTTGACATATATTATTTTTTTACAAATTTAATGTAATATTTATTTTGTAATAATATTTTATACAGGTGTTGCACGGCTGTCGTCAGCTCGTGTCGTGAGATTTTTGGTTCATTCCTTTAACGAGCGCAACTCTTAATTTTATTATATATAATTTTTATTTATATTAAACTATTATTTTATAAATACGGTCATCGAAAAGATGAAGGAAGGTAAGAATTAAGTCAAGTCACTGTGGCCTTTATGAACTGGGCTACACACGTGCTACAATGGTAAATACAATATATTATTTTAATATATAAAAGTTAAAATTATTTTAAAATTTTCCTTAGTTCGGATTGTAGACTGAAACTCGTTTACATGAAGTTGGAATCACTAGTAATCACAAATCAGAACGTTGTGGTGAATATATGTCTTAGCCTTGTACACACCGCCCGTCACATGCGGGAAGTTTATTTTATTTTAAAATTCAAAATTAAATCTATTCTTTTTTAGGAGTCTTTTTAATTTTTTATTCATTACGAAGTAAATAACTTGTATGAAGTCGTAACAAGGTAGCTGTACGGGAACGTGTAGCTGGAAATTAAAGTGAAATAGTTCAGTTGGTTAGAACATCGGAATCATAATCCGAATGTCATGGGTTCAAATCCCTTTTTCACTAAATTTGTTTTTTACTGGTTATACTTTTAAAGGAAAGGTGACTGAGTTGGCTTAAAGTGAAGGTTTGCTAAATCTTTGTACATTACAATTGTGTACCATGGGTTCGAATCCCATTCTTTCTTTGTGTATTTAATAACCTTTTATAATATTATTTTAAAAATATGTTCAATTATTTTTTTTTTCAAATTAGTTTTGTAGAAAATTATATTTTCTTCTTTTTTTCTCTTGTTTTAATTTTTAGTGCTTTTTCAATTATTACGGTTCAAAACCCTATTTATTCTGTTTTGTTTCTAGTTTTAAATTTCTTAACAGCTTCAGGGTTATTATTTTTATTAGAATGTGAATTTTTAGCTTTATTATTTATAATTATATATGTAGGTGCTATTGCTGTACTATTTTTATTTGTTATTATGATGTTAGATCTTAAAATATTATCTACTTCTAAAGACATTTTTAAATATTTACCTGTAGGAAGTTTTATAGGAGGAGCTTTTTTTTTATTGGTTACCAATATTATTTTAGATGAATTTTCGTTAAATTCATACTTTAGTTGTTCATTAGGGTTAGATTTTGTTAATTTATATACTAATTGGTATTCTAACATAGATTATTTTACAGATATACAGGCTATAGGTCAATTATTATATACACATTATGTTATTCAATTTTTAATTGCTGGAATAATTTTATTATTAGCTGTTTTAGGCTCGGTTTCGTTAACTATGAATAATGAATCGCAACAAATTAAAAAACAAATGTTTTTTAAACAAATTTCAAGAAATAACAAAAATATACTTTTATTTTAAAATCCTTTATATATTACATGAATAATTTAATTATATTACAAAATTTAGTTATCATACCTGAATTATTTTTAGGTATTTGCATTATTTATCTTTTATTGTACAGTTCTATTATTAGTACACATAAAACATACCCGTTAATTCAAAATTTATTATTAAAATTAGTAATTTTAAGTTTAATTTTTTGTATGTTTTTATTATATAATGACAGTTTTTTATTGACTGATATTAATTTATTTTTTACTAATTCATTTATTTTAGATTATTTAAGTTTTTTTGCTAAAATAACAACTGTTATTTTTTCCATATGTTGTCTTATAATGATTCAAAATTATATAAAAGATCATAAATTGAATCAATTTGAATACTTAATTATTATTTTAATTTCTATTTTAGGTTTTTTACTTTTGTGCTCTGCTAATGATTTTTTAACCGCTTATTTAGCAATAGAAGTACAAAGTCTATCATTTTACATTATGGCTGCTTTTAAAAAAAACTCATCTTTTTCAGTAGAAGCAGGTTTAAAATATTTTGTATTAGGTTCATTTTCATCAGCTTTATTATTATTTGGTATTTCTTTATTATATGGTGCATTAGGAACGTTTAATTTTGATGATATAAATTCTTTATTTCTTTCTTTAACCCCAGGTACTCTTGGCGATGCTACTTTAATAGATTTAAAAGATATTAATGAAGATAATTTAAAAACAGGAATATTTGAGTTTGAACCTGCGATGGTTCTTTTTTCTTTAGTTCTTGTTTTAATTAGTTTATTTTTTAAGTTAGCTGTAGCTCCTTTACATGTTTGGTCTCCAGATGTATACGAAAATTCACCTACAAGTTCAACTATTTTTTTTGCAGTTATTTCAAAATTAAGTATTTTAGTATTACTTTTAAGAATCTTCAATATTAGTCATTTACATGCTTTTTTTTATAACTGGAGATATTTTATTGTAGGATTGGCTGTATTATCTGTTCTAGCAGGTACTTTTGCTGCCATAGAACAACGAAAACTAAAAAGTTTATTAGCTTATAGCTCAGTTAGTCATATAGGTTATATATTAATCTCTTTTAGTGCAGGTACTATTGAAGGTATTCAAAGTTTATATTTTTATATTATTATATATATGTTAGCTGGTTTATGCGTGTGGTCTATTTTTTTATTATTAAGAATTAAAGCAGTGTATCAACAAAAAGCTAATAAAGATTTAACTGATTTAACTTTACTTTATAAGTCAAATAATTTTATTTCGTTTTGTTTTTCTACTGTTTTATTTTCAATAGCGGGTTTTCCTCCTTTAATAGGTTTTTTTGCTAAATTAGGAATTTTTCTATCTGCTATAGAAACATCTATGTATTTTGTAGCAACTATTGCGATATTAACAAGTGTTATTTCCACGTTTTATTATATAAGAATTATAAAAATAATGTATTTTGAAAAAGTAATTGTTAGTCATTTATTTATGCCTTTAAATTTTATACAATCTTTTATTATTATATGTGTTTTTTTTCTACTCATTTATTTATTTATAAATCCTACTTTATTATATTTATTATCGTATAAATTAAGTTTATTAAGTTTTATTTAAATTTTATTTTAAAGAGGATCTATTTGCATTTTTAGCTCAGTTGGATTAGAGCAATAGCCTTCTAAGCTACAGGTCATAGGTTCAAATCCTATAAAATGTTTTTTATTTTTTATATAATATAGTTCTTTATTCATGATTTTTCTTATGCAAAATATAATTTTATGTTTATTATTATTACCTTTAGTAGGAATATTTTTTTTATTAATAATTCCATCATGGAATTTTAATCTATTAAAAAAAACGGCTTTATACTTTTCAGGTATGACTTTTATTTTATCTCTATTTTTATGGGTATTTTTTGATAAATCTACAGGTAATTTTCAATATGTTCAAAAAATTTTATGGTTACCAGTTTTAAATTTAAATTTTTCTGTAGGTATAGATGGAATTTCATTGTTTTTTATAATTTTAACTACTTTATTAATTTTTTTATGTTTATTGATTAGTTGGAATAGTGTTCAGCATAATATCAAAGAATATTTAATTTTTTTTTTATTAATGGAGTTTTTTCTAATAGGGGTTTTTTGTATTCTAGATTTACTTTTATTTTATGTTTTTTTTGAAAGTGTTCTAATTCCAATGTATTTTATAATAGGAATATGGGGTTCTAGAGAACGAAAAATTAGAGCTGCTTATTTCTTTTTTTTGTATACGTTACTAGGATCTGTTTTAATGTTATTAGCTATTTTATATATGTATTATCAAATAGGTACTACTGATTATGAATTATTATTAACAACACTTTTTACTAAGACAGAGCAAAAATTTTTATGGGTCGCTTTTTTTGCATCTTTTGCTACTAAAGTTCCTATGGTTCCTATGCACATATGGTTACCAGAAGCTCATGTTGAAGCTCCTACATCAGGTTCAGTTATTTTAGCTGGAGTATTACTAAAATTAGGTACTTATGGTTTAATTCGTTTTTCTTTACCTTTATTTCCAGAGGCATCTTACTTTTTTACTCCATTAGTTTATACTATTTCTGTAATTGGTATTATATACACTTCTTTTACTGCAATAAGACAAACAGATTTTAAAAGAATAATAGCATATACTTCAGTAGCTCACATGAATTTAGTTATTGTAGGTATGTTCAGTTTTAATAGTATTGGTTTAGAAGGAGCGTTACTACAAAGTTTAAGTCATGGTTTTGTTGCTAGTGCTTTATTTTTGATTATTGGAGTTGTTTATGAAAGACATCATACTAGAATGGTTAAATATTATGGAGGATTAGTACATGTTATGCCTTTATATACATTTATTTTTTTATTTTTTACTATGGCTAATATAGGTTTACCTGGTACGGGAAGTTTTATAGGAGAATTTTTAATTTTAACAGGGTCTTATACTTTAAATAATACTATTACATTTTTTAGTGCTACAGGTATGGTCTTAGGTGGGTGTTATTCTTTATGGCTTTTTAACAGAATTGCCTATGGAAATTTAAAAACACAATTTTTGATTAGTTTCAATGATATCAATTTTAGAGAGGGTTTAATTTTATTAGTTTTATTAATCGGTACTTTAATTATGGGTATTTATCCTGCTATTTTTTTAGACCCAATGCATATGAGTGTTAATTTTTTAATCGAACAATTACATATTTAAAAAATAGTCCTTATCGTCTAGTGGTTTAGGACATTACCCTTTCACGGTAGTGACACGGGTTCAAATCCCGTTAAGGATATTTATATTGCTATATGTAAATTTATGTCTTTCAAAAAAAAAGATTTAAAAAAAAAAATAAAGAACTTTACAATAAATTTTGGGCCCCAGCATCCAGCAGCTCATGGAGTATTAAGATTAGTATTAGAATTAAAAGGAGAATTTATAAGTAGAGCAGATCCTCATATCGGATTACTTCATAGAGGAACTGAAAAATTAATTGAATATAAAAATTATATACAAGCTTTACCTTATTTTGATAGGTTAGATTATGTATCAATGTTAGCACAAGAATACACGTATTGTTTAGCCGTCGAGAATTTATTAAATTGTGAAGTTCCTGTAAGAGCACAGTATATTAGGGTAATACTTGCTGAACTAACTCGGATATTAAATCATTTATTAGCTATTGGTTGTCATGCAATGGATGTAGGAGCGTCTACTCCTTTGTTATGGGCTTTTGAAGAGAGAGAAAAATTAATGGAATTTTATGAACGTATTTCAGGAGCAAGAATGCATGCAGCCTACTTTAGACCAGGTGGAGTCCATTCTGATATTCCTATGGGTATTTTAGATGATATTTATATTTTTTCTAAACAATTTAGTTTAAGATTAGATGAAATCGAAGAGTTACTTACTGAAAACCGAATTTGGAAGCAACGACTTGTAGATGTAGGTACTGTATCTTTAAAAGATGCTTTAGACTGGGGTTTTAGCGGTGTCATGCTAAGAGGTTCTGGTATTAAATGGGATCTTAGAAGTATGCAGCCTTATGACATTTATTCAACTGTTAATTTTAAAATTCCTGTAGGAACTAATGGAGATTGTTACGATAGATATATTCTACGTATTTTAGAAATGAGAGAATCATTATCTATTATAGAACAATGTTTAAATAAAGTACCTTCAGGTTCTGTAAGTGTTAATGATTCAAAAATAGTACCTCCAAGTCGGACTGATATGAAATCATCTATGGAATCTTTAACACATCATTTTAAATTATTTACTCAAGGATTTCTTCCTACTATCAGTGAAACATATACCGCTAGTGAAGCACCTAAAGGAGAGTTTGGAGTTTATTTGATATCAGACGGAAGTAATAGACCGTATAGATGTAAAATAAAAGCACCTGGTTTTAGTCATTTACAGGCTTTAGATTTTATGTCTAATAAACATATGATAGCTGATGTTGTTACTATAATTGGTACTCAAGATATTGTTTTTGGAGAAGTTGATAGATAAATTATAATAGTTTTTTATTTAATGAGTAAAAGTTTTTATAATAAAAGTTTTTTAAAGTATTTAATTTTAAATAATGGTAGTAGTTTTTTAATTAAAAACAATAATCATACAAAAACAAGTTTTTATAAAGTTTCAAATACAGATTTTACAAATTGTATTTATATATCGAAAACTGCAAAACCTTTAAATTTTCAAAATAAAAAAAAACATATTATTAATTTCAGAAAATATTTATTTTAGAAAAACCTTTTTTATGAGGCATAAATTAACTTCAAGTTTTATTAAAAAAATAATTTCCATAATACCTATATCTAAAGTTCAGATCTGTTCTCTTAATGAAATCATTCTAATAATTGATCCTAAATTTTTATTCGATATCTTATTTTTTTTTAGATGTCATACACAATTTCAATTTAAAGTATTAACATCTATTGCTGGAGTAGATTATCCTATGATAACTAATCGATTTCAAGTTGTTTATGATCTTTTAAGTCTTAAATTTAATAGAAGATTACGCATAAAAGTAATCCTTAATGAGTTATCCTCTATTGATTCGTGTGAAAAAATATATTCTGCAGCTAATTGGTTTGAGTGTGAAGTTTGGGATATGTTTGGAATTTTTTTTAAAAATCATAATAATTTACGACGTATTCTAACAGATTATGGGTTTGAAGGGCACCCGTTAAGGAAAGATTTTCCTTTAACAGGGTTTATTGAAATGCGTTATAGTGAAAATCAAAAAAGAGTGATTAGTGAACCTGTAGAATTTTCTCAAGAGTATAGAACATTTAACTTTTTTAGTCCCTGGAATTTTAGTTCGTAGTATGAAATATTTACTAGAAAAAGATAAAAGAAAAAGATTTTTAATTTTAAATCAAGAATTACTAATTTATGTTTTAAAAAGTTTTAGAAATAATATGTTTTTAAAAAATTCTATTAGACTAAATTCTACTTTAATTTTATTTAATTTACACAACAATTCTTTTAAGTCAAGGTGTGTTAATAGATGTATACTTACTTATCGAAAATCAAAGATTCATAAAAAATACTTTTTTTCTCGTATTAGTTTTCTTGATATTGTAAGACGCGGTTATTTATCAGGAGTTAAAAAAGCTAATTGGTAAAAAAATAAGTTAAATTCTTATTTTTTTAATATTTTTATTGTATCTAAATGTTTATTTATGATAGTGTCTCTCGTTGGTGTTTTTCAACCAATCATAAAGATATTGGAACCCTTTATTTGATATTTGGTGCGTTTTCAGGTGTTGCTGGAACAACCTTATCTATTTTAATTCGGTTAACACTATCTTTACCATCAAGTCAATTTTTAACAGATAATTATCATCTATATAACGTAGTTGTTACTGGTCACGCTTTTGTGATGATTTTTTTTATGGTTATGCCGGTTTTAATAGGTGGTTTTGGTAATTGGTTCGTTCCTTTAATGATAGGAGCTCCTGATATGGCATTCCCTAGAATGAATAATATAAGTTTTTGGTTATTACCACCGTCTTTATTATTACTTGTAGCATCTATGCTTGCTGAAGCTGGTGTTGGTACAGGTTGGACTGTTTATCCTCCTTTATCTAGCGGTAATTCTCATTCTGGTGCTTCAGTTGATCTAGCTATTTTTAGTTTACATTTATCAGGTGCAGCTTCTATTTTAGGTGCTATTAATTTTATATGTACTATCTTAAATATGAGAGTCAAAGGATTATTTATGCATAGATTACCTCTATTTGTATGGGCTATTTTAATAACTGCTGTATTACTTTTACTGTCTTTACCCGTTTTAGCTGGTGCTATTACTATGTTATTAACAGACCGAAATTTTAATACTACCTTTTTTGATCCTGCAGGAGGAGGAGATCCTGTATTATATCAACATTTATTTTGGTTTTTTGGCCATCCTGAGGTTTATATTTTAATATTACCTGGGTTTGGTATTGTGAGCCATATCGTAGTGAGTTCCGCTAAAAAACCTATCTTTGGGTATTTAGGTATGGTTTACGCTATGTTTTCAATAGGAGCTTTAGGGTTTATTGTTTGGGCTCATCATATGTATACTGTTGGTTTAGATATTGATACTAGAGCATATTTTACTGCTGCTACCATGATTATAGCTGTTCCTACAGGTATTAAAATTTTTAGTTGGTTAGCTACTTTATGGGGTGGTTCTATAGAAATTAGGACATCATCTTTATTTGCTTTAGGATTTATATTTTTATTTACAATAGGTGGTTTAACAGGGGTAGTTTTAGCCAATTCTGGTTTAGATATTGCATTACATGACACCTATTACGTAGTAGCTCATTTCCATTACGGTGCGCCGTCTAATGGCGTTTTTGGTTGTTTGATAAACAAACCTATTTAATTGATTCAATTTATTATCTATGATTACAATGATTATGAAAACTTCTACTTCGTATTTAAATTATTACGACTTAGATAATAAATTAATAGTAAATCATCACACTCACCTGAGGGGGCTAACCCCGAAAGGGAACACAGCATGTGTGAAAAGGCTCTCTGAAAGAGTGAGAGTCGAGATAAAGTTACCTATGGATAGGTTAACGAACCTCAATTCGATGGTAGGGTCCGAAGTCCCTTTTTCTTATGTTAAGAATATGCAGGGAGCAGAGAATTACGTAGTTTTCTTTGTTCTGAATCAATCAAAGCAACCAGCTAGAAGTTCTAGAGTAGTCGGAGAGGGTCCTAAGGGTATACATTTCCAAAAACGATCAGAATTCGGGATCTCCCGAAATACGAAAGTATGGGGGAGACGGAGGATTCATAGTACCGCATTTATCTGCGAGAAGGGATCTAGCAAATTTATGATTGGAGATGCTTGGTTCGAGGGTCAAGAAATCAAAAATCAATTTCAAAAATTATTAAAAGATTTAGAAAATAAAGAACGAATTAATAATTTAACTACTATTATGAGCAATCGCGACTTTTTGATCGGATGCTACCTAAATATCAGATCTAAACGGGGTAACATGACCCGTAGTCTCACTCCAGAGACACTAGATAGTATAGATATGCGTTGGTTTGATAAAGTAGTGCATACTTTCCGTAATGGAAAGTTCGCTTTTCGACCCAGTAGAAGATCATACATACCTAAATCCAATGAGAAACTCAGACCCCTTACTATCCCGTCTCCGAGAGATAAGATAATTCAAGAGGGAATGAGAATATTATTGGAATGTATCTTTAATGCTCAATTTTGTGAATCGTCCCATGCCTTTAGGCCCGGACGAGGATGTCGCACAGCGTTGAATCAAATTAGACTCCATTTTGGTAAATCTAACTGGTTCATTGAAGGAGACATCGATCAACAATATTCTAGTATAGACCACAATATTTTAGTAAGCAGATTACGAGAAAAAATTCAGGACGAACCTTTCATAGACCTTGTGTATAAATATATGCGCTTAGGTTATGGAGAAAAACCTAACGAGACAACACCCATGAAATTGGGTCTTATCCAAGTAGGATTAATCTCCCCAATATTATCTAACATTTATATGCATCCTTTTGATGAATGGATGGAAGATATATTGATCCCCAAATATACTAAGATTATTCGACAACACGGATGTGCGGTTGATAAACTTATTGGTACTTCAATTGCAAACGATCATAATTTCGGACGAGTATCCTATGTGAGGTATGTTGATGATTTCCTGATTGGAGTAATAGGATCGAAAGAAACCTGTACAAAGATTAGGAAAGAAATCAAAGTTTTTCTAAAAAAACATTTGGCTATGAATTTAAACATAGACAAGACACATATAACACATGCAACAACTGAAAAAGCGTTATTTTTGGGATATGATATTTCTTGTACACCAAAATCTAAAATGCCTATTAGGTATGATTCACGTAAACGATTGGTCAGAAGAACGACCCAAACTATTATGAATGCCCCTATAAAAAGAGTAGTCGAAAGGCTCCGTTTAAAGGGCTTTCTGAATAGGAATGATCAACCAACCCGATGCGGGAGGTATATTAATATGGATTTATGGAATATCGTAGAGTCATATAAATCAATCGAAAGGGGAGTTATTAATTATTACTCTATGGCCAATAATTATAGTAGGTTAGCGGCCAGAGTTCATTATAGTCTAAAATATTCCTGCGCTTTAACTATAGGTTCCAAGATGAAACTCAAAACAATGAGAGGAACTTTTAAACGTTATGGAAAGAATCTAAAAATAAAGGTAAGAGATAAGTCGATATCCTATCCTAACATTCTCTTCAAACGTCCTTATAAGTCTATAGATGATAGACCGAATGACAACCTCTCTTTTGAAGAATATTTTGAAAGTCTAGTCTATAGACATAAGAGACATGTGGGAAATCTTATAGGGCCTTGTACTGTATGTGGTAGTCCTGATAACATCGAGGTACACCACGTTAGAGCCCTTAAGCATATTAGCAAAAAAAGAGATTGGCTATCTATGACAATGGCTAAATTTGCTCGAAAGCAAGTAGCAGTCTGCAAGTCTTGTCACATAAAGATCCACAAGGGTACTTATGATGGAAAGACATTATAATTGGTGAACTTTACTATTTATGGGAGCTACTGCTTACTTAGGAGCAACCCTATATGGGACTATGAGGCAATTTAGGAATTCGAGTGTTAGAAAATTCTCCTAATCTTTCTTCATCTCTTAGTACTGGAACTGACACAACGCCAAGAATCCCGACAGTTGGATTTACGCGGAATGACGTATCCGGAAGTTTCTAAGGTTCATGGTTGCCACTTGCTAGATAATATGGGTAGAGGATCCGACTAATTAAAAAACTTTTTATTTAAAGATTCCTTTAATAATTTTTGAAAATATATAAATTTGGTGAGAGCCGTATGCAGTGAAAGTTGCACGTACGGTTCGGGGTCGATTTATTGATATGGGAAACCAGATTGGTAAATTAGGCCACTATTATCAATGGGAGCCGTTTTTTCTATGTTAGGTGGTGTTTATTATTGGTTTGATAAAATTACCGGTGTTCATTATTCAGAAACATTAGGTCAAATACATTTTTGGATATTTTTCGTTGGTGTTAACATTACTTTTTTTCCTATGCATTTTTTAGGAATTGCAGGTATGCCAAGAAGAATACCTGATTATCCAGATGCTTATTTAATGTTTAATAGAATAGCTTCTTATGGATCATTTGTATCTGCTTTATCTGCAATATTTTTTTTCTATGTTATTTTTGTTGCTTTTACTAAAGGTGAACCTGTAGCTAATAAAAAAACAATAAAAATCTAAAAATCAAAACAATTTTATTTATTTTAAATATAATTAATAAACCATGTTTAATCAGTTTAGTAAAAATAGTAATAACTTTTTTTATATCATTATCTGTTTGATACTCACACTGACTACTTTAATATGTTTCTTTTTTATAGTAATGTTAATTCAGGAATTAGATACCTTACGTGAGAGTTTACTGTTTCTTCAATTCCAAGTAAAAGAGGCGAATGATCACATAGAATTACTCAAAACGGTTCTAGAAAAACCTTCACTAGTGCGTAATAATACACTTATTTACACTGGAATAGGTGGATTTACATTGGGAGCTTGTCTATATTATCTGGCCGAAGTATTTATTGGCTAAAATTAATTTATTTTTAAAGTTATGAGTATAAAAAAAAATCTTTTTTCAATACAGTTTTTTCAATGTATATGTCTCTTTTTATTTTTGACTAATGTAGGGTGTTTTGTTACTAT
>Ga0206123_10001140_pt1 | contig 25420 bp, 24 predicted proteins | sample Helgoland_Spring_2_FD_160086 | JGI IMG/M metagenome (GOLD analysis project Ga0206123, IMG submission 160086) | Pelagic subsurface seawater microbial communities from Kabeltonne, Helgoland, North Sea - Helgoland_Spring_Bloom_20160316_1 | ecosystem: Environmental > Aquatic > Marine > Epipelagic ...
GAATGCCGCCACGCAACAGGTGGTGACCGACACCGCCGACTACATGGCTGAACTCACCGGGCAACTCGAGCAGCTTGCCCGGGATTATCCGAGCCTGCGGCTGGACCTGAAGCCATTGCCGAAAATCGAACGTGACAAGCAAGGCGCCGCTACCGCCGCACGCATCAAGAGCTTCGCCCCGGTCGTCGGGCGAACCGGCCCGGACTTCGAGCGCACATTGCTGCTCACGCTGTCCGGCGGCCTCAATCAGATGCGCCATCTGGCCCGAGTAATGGCACAGGCCGAGCGCAGCACCCCGCGCCGCAAGCTGCTGAGCCAGGCCGAAAGCCGGCTCGACACGCTCCATGCCGATATCGAGCAAGTCCTCAAAGAACATTATTTCAAATAGTACGGCGCCGCAGGCCAACTTCATGCTGGACAGGATCAAGAACATACCGCCCACCTACTACCTGGTTCCGCTCGGGTTGATAGCGATATTCGTGGCGTGGACCCTGCTGCCCGTCGATGAATGGATTCAGTCCATGAGCGAATGGGTGAAGGGGCTCGGTGCGTGGGGCGTCATCATCTTCGGGCTGATCTATGTCCTCGGCACCGTGCTGCTTGCGCCCGGTGCGCCGCTATCGATTGCGGCCGGGTTGATCTTCAAGTGGTGGGGTTTTCCGATCGTGATCGTGTCGGCGACCATCGGCGCCACGCTGGCCTTCATCGTCGGCCGTTATATCGCCCGCCGGCGCGTGGAACAGGCGATAGAACAGCGGCCGAAATTCAAGGCGGTGGACCGGGCCGTGGCCGATGAAGGCTGGAAGATCGTGGGCATGGTGCGGCTGTCGCCGCTGGTGCCGTTCAATCTGCAGAACTATTTTTTCGGCACCACGAATGTCGGCTTGCTGCCCTATGTCATCGCCACGGCCATCGGCATCATGCCGGGCGGGGCGGTCTTTGTGTATCTGGGCAGCATCGGCGCCGCATCCGGCGGTCAGGGCGGTGCGTTGAAATGGACACTTCTGGGCGCCGGACTCGTAACCACGATCGTGGTGACGTGGTTCGTCTCCCGCCGGGCACAGGCCAGGCTTGCAGAGCATGGTCTGGACGCCGACGACTGACAGGTAAGCCCCATGCGATCGCAACTCTCCGTACGCGTCTGGACCACCCTCGTCGTGGTCGTATTCACGTCGCTGCTGGCCGGCTGCGCCAGCCTGGGCAGCGGTGAAAGCGGCGCCGAAGCGCCTGACGAACAGCAGCAGGCGACCCGGGAGGAGCTCAACGAGGGCTACAGCCTGCTCTACGACTCGGTATCGAGCCTGAGCGATATCGAGGGTATTTTATGTAAAGGTGGAGAGCGACCGCGTGCAGAAGGTCATCGGCGACGTATCGGATTACGCCGGCATGCTGGCCGGCGATCTGGAACGCATCGACAAGGACTATCCGGCGGTCAAGATCGATCTGGACCCGCTGCCGGCGATCGAGAAACGCAAGCGAGCGTCCATCAGCACCGATACCAAGGAGGCGCTGTTCCCGCTGGTGGGCAAGACCGGCACCGCGTTCGAGCGCAAGTTGCTGCTATCGGCCTCCGGCGCCCTCAATCAGCTCAAGTTCCAGTGCCGGGTCATGGCCAGTCAGGAGCCGGTGGAATCGTTGCGCGAGGTTCTGACCGATGCCGAGAACCGGTTTGCCGCGCTTTACGAAGACGTCGTGATACTGCTCAACGAACGCTACTTCAAACACGATACCTACGAGCCAAAGCCGCAATAACGGCTCATGCCGGATGCGGCCCCGCAGTCGCATCGTGCCGGTGATCATGCCGACAGGCCGGAAACCGCAAATTGCCGAGGATCGGCGTCAATAACGGGGTGACGCCGGCCGCGCGTATCTCGTCCATGAAACCGGGCAGGTCGACGCCGGGGATCATGTCCGGCTCCGCATCGACGGGGGTGATCATGGTGTCCCAATGGCAGGGGACGATCCAGCGCGGTTGCAGCAACTCCACCACTTCCTTCACATAGTCGGGCCGATACTTGCGGCCGATGGCGCACAGACAGACGATGTCGGCGCGCAGGCCCTGGAGTTCCTCGCGGATGAACTCGGCGCTATCGATATGCACGACCGTCAGGCGGCCGGTATCCACCCACCAGTTGAGCACCTGACCGTGACGCAGATCGGTCACCCGGGCCGGCCAGCGCGGCGGTTCGATGATATCGCCGGGCAGCGGCACCCGGCCGGCGATGGCCTTGCCATGCAGCGAGGGCAGTCCGCGCAACGTCCAGTCGCCGCTGGCGATATCCTCGCGCCCGGCGGTTTCGTACAGTTGCGCCTCCGGCACACCCGCCGCGCGGCCAACCATCATGGTGGCACGCGCACCGATCAGGCGGGCGCCGGTGCGCCGGCACAGGTCCGGCGCATCCAGAATATGATCGTAATGGCTGTGGCCGACGAGTACATCGTCGGCATGGGGAATATGCCGTTCGATGGTCTGCGTATCCGGCTTCAGCGGTGCGCTCAGCGTGCGGCGCAACCCCGGGCGCGATACGAACGGGTCGAGCACGACCGTCCGGCGGCCGTCCGTCAGGACGAAGCCCGCCGTGCCCAGATACGTCAGGCGCAGGTCGTCGCCGCCCTGGTCCGGCGCGCAGTACCACCGGGGGTTGCATGGTTTGAGTCCGAGGGCGCGTTTGATCAAGGCCATTGGCTCGCGTGGAGGCTTGTGCCCGGATCGACGGGCATGACTAAAATCGCTTGCGTTACCGTACCACCTCCACGTATCGCCGAAGGAATCACCTGTGCGCAAGCTGTTCGAACCCCATACGCACTCCAGCCCACGCCACCGCCGTGTCTACGGCCGCTACGAAAGACTCTATACGCTGAACGATTTTTTCGCGGCGCTGTATTTTGTAGTCGGATCGGTGATGTTTTTTTACGAAAGCCTGATGGTGCCGGCCACGTGGTGTTTCACAATCGGCTCCCTGCATTTCATGCTCCGGCCCACGATCAAGGTCGCGCGCGAATATCATCTGGCCAATCTGCCGTTGCCCGGCGATGACAAGGCGTGAAGGCGTGAGAAGCAGGCGAGGCCGAATCACGCAGACATATCGCATCCGCTTAAGCTGCAAGTCCTCAGGTCAGCGCCGCAATGATTTCCTCGGCCGCGCGCTCGCCGGATTCGATCGCGCCTTCGATATAGCCGGTCCAGCGACGCGCGGTTTCGGTGCCGGCCCAGTGGACCCGGCCGCAAGGTATTCGCAGAGTGTGGCCCACCGTGGTCATGACGCCGGGCGGCATCACCCCCGTATAGCAGCCCCGGGCCCAGTCGTCGGCCAGCCAGTTGTAGTCAGCGTAACTGATGGGCGTCGCGGCCTGTGGGCCGAAGTACTGCACGAGGCTGTCGATTACGGCTTGCCGGCGCGTGGCCTGATCGGCATCGGCGTAATCCATCGCCGGCTTGCCATCGAAGAACCCGACCAACGCACCGCCGTCAGCCTCGGGCCAACTGGCGTCCAGCACGGTGTTGAACGGCAGGCTGTGGCTGACGGCCTCGCCCGACAGGCCCGCCTCGCGCCAGAACGGGCGGTCGTAGGCGACCACGGCCTTGATCACGGACCCCATGGGGGATTGTGATGCCACGCGGGCACGGGCGACGGGCAATCGCGGCGCGAACTCGATCCCGCCGAGCAACGCGGGCGGTACCGTGATAACCACACGTTCCGCCTGGTAACAGCCGGTGGTGGTCGTGACGCTCACCCCGTCCTGCGATTGCTGCACGCGGGTGACCGGCTCGTTCAGATGCACGCCGTCCGTGAACGGCGCTGCCATCCAGCGGGCCACCGCCGGAACACCGCCCACGACAATATCGGCCTGCGCGCCATCCCGGGTGGACGTCAATGCCTCGAAACCATCGTTCGACGCGCAATAGAACAGGAAATGCAGAAACGACAGAGCACTGGGTTCGGCGGTCATCACCGCACGCACGGCCGCATCAAAAACCTCGCGCCCGCCGCGGGTCCGAAACCGCAGCCGCGCCCAGCTCGCGAGCGTGCGTGCATCCCACGCCTCGGCCCGGTCCGCCTCCCACGGCGCGGCCGGGTCAATGCGGCGGGCCTTTCGTTCAAGCGACCGAATGGCCAATTCCAGCTCGGCTAGGGCCGGCCAGGATACTTTCGGAATCAGCCCGTCGTAACGGCGCACGCGGCCGGGCGCATCAGTGGACAGCTGCAACAGTTTGCTGCCTTCGGTGTATTGCGGCCGCACGTCCAGCCCGGCAGCGCGGGTCAGCTCGCGCAAGCGGTCATGGCCGGCACCAATCCATTGGCCACCGACATCGACCACCCTGCCGCCGATGGTGTCGGTCCGCGTACGGCCGCCGATCCGGTCACGCGCTTCCAGCACCCGCACCGAATGTCCCTGCGCGTGCAGCAGCCGCGCACAGGCGATGCCGGCAAATCCGGCGCCGATCACGATCACCCGGCTCATTGGGGGGTCAACCGAGCCGGCGGAGTGCAAAGTCGTTCATCGATTTCCAAACGACTGGGCGAGTCGTGATACTAGCGGGTATCGGCTTGTCGGTCGATTGGACCGGTCGTTTCTCGCGATCGATTATTCCGGTTGGTTGCCGACCCATCGCCTGCGTCAACGTTTTATTGTGTGCGGCGCCAGTCCGTACTGGCCTTGTTCACCATCCCCCCGAGTCACACCAATGCAGATCCTGTTATTCAACCTGGCTGCGTTTTTCGGCGCCTGCGCCCAGGGGCTGACCGGTTTCGGCTCGGGCACGATCACGGCCACCACGATGGTGCTGCTGTTCCCCCTGCGCGAAGTGGTACCGGTGGTCGCGCTCGTGGTCATGGTGCCCAACGCCATGCTGGCCTGGCTGACGCGGCACGAACTGGACTGGCACCGGGGCTCGATCGCCGCGCTCGGGCTGGCGGTTGGCATTGCCGTGGGCGCGCAACTGCTGGCGGTGCTGCCGGTGGATCTGCTGCGCCGGGCGCTGGGCGGTGCCATTCTCGTCTATGTGGTGCTCAATCTCGTGCGCACACCGGTGCCCGTGATCACACCACGACATTCGCGCACGGACGATACCGGCCTCGGGCTGACGGCACTGGGCGCCGGCGTGATCGTGGGCGCGGTCGGCGTATCCCCGATACCACTACTGATCTACGTCGGTCTGCGTTACCCCAAGCAGACAGCGCGCGCAGTGCTCACGCAAGCGTTCTTTGTCGGCTCTCTGGTGCAGAACGCCATCTACCTGCACCTGGGATTATTGACGCCGGAGCTGGCGCTGATCGCGATGGCCACTATCCCGGGTATCACGCTGGGGCTGCTCATCGGGCATCGCTGGCATTATCGGATCAACCAGAAGACGTTCGGGCGCGCGCTCGCGCTGATACTGCTGGTACCGGCCGTGCATCTGGTGTGGGGATAGCCCCGGGGCTGGCACACTGCGCGCTACCGCCGCCTTCGTTGCCATGACCGACCCCGTATCCACCGTACCCGCCGATTACGACAGCGTGCATGTCGCCGCCACCGGCCATGTCGAGACGCTGGTGAACGAGCTGCGCCAGCACGGCGCGCAGGTCACGGGCGTTGTGGAACGACTGGTGTTTGCCCGCGGCATGACCGGCCCCGCCGCCTGGGCCGACAACAGCTGGCTGTCGCCACGCGAGATCAACATCGACTCCATCGGCGACGGCGCGCGCGCTTTACGCAGTCTGCAGCGCAACTGGGCGCTACATTCGCTTGCCCACCACCGTCGCGCCCAGCTGATCGAACAACGCCTCCCCGCGATCCGTTTTCGCCCGCTGGAATTCCCGTCGCAGCCGCCCACGGCACCGCTGGGGGCATGGACGCTGATCGAACGCGATCGCATCATTGCCTCGCCTGTCTGCAGCAGCCCGTTCGCCGGCGGCATTGCACATTTCGCGGAAGACAAGCACGGCCCGCCCAACCGCGCGTACCTCAAGCTCTGGGAGGCCTTGACGCTGGCCCGCTTCTGGCCCGGCCCGGGCGATCGTTGTCTGGATCTGGGGGCGGCACCCGGCGGGTGGACCTGGGTGCTGACGCAACTCGGGGCCGACGTGCTCGCCGTCGACCGCGGTGCGCTCACGCCGGCGCTGGCCGAGCATTCGCGCGTCGAACATCGCCAGGGCGACGCATTCGCCATCCGGCGCGAGGATACCGGCGCACTCGACTGGATCTGCTCGGATCTGATCGCCTATCCGGAGCGTCTGCTCACGCTCGCTCGCTACTGGGCCGGGGCCTGCCCGCGTGCCGCCATCGTGCTGACCGTCAAATGCCAGGGACCGGTCGACGCCCGCCTGATGGCGCAGTTTCTGGACATTCCGGGCGCGCGTCTGGCCCATCTGTCGGCCAACAAGCACGAACTGACCTGGTTCCGGCTGCCCGATGACGGTCCGGCGGAGGCCACCGCAGCCCGCTGACTGCATCCGCTACGCGCTGTGCCGGCGTACACGCTGCACGATGCAAGCGCTTGAAAATAGCGGGACAAACCCCGAAAACACCGAAAATGGCCGTTTTATCGAAGGCTTGTCGTCCGCATCCGTGTTTTTCCGGTACTGCTCGCGGGTGCAAATCGTGTATCGTAAGGCCGCGCAATATGCGTTTGCACTGTTTCAGTCATTGGCCGCGCCGTACAAATGCCCGCCAGGAAGGGCGTCCGGCAACAGCTCGCTCATGAGTCTTTGAATGCGCAAGATCATCCCGATTTCCCTGCTGCTTCTGATCCTGATTTCGCACGCCGGCTGCGCGTCGGATACGACGCCGCAGGTACCCGAACCGGTGCCCAATGCCGGTGCCGGCGAGGCCGAGGGCTACAAGCCGCTGGTACCGAAAGCCAATCAGGACGAAATCGATCGCGAAATCGTCAAGAAGCTGCAGGAGGCGCACTACAACAAGATCGAACTCAACGACGCCTTCTCGCGGAAGTTCTTCAACGCCTATCTGGACGAACTCGACGGCACCCGCAGCGTATTCCTGCAGTCCGACGTAAATCGGTTGCGCGACAAATACGGCGATACGCTGGACGAAGAGCTCAAACAGGGCCAGACCAAGGCAGCGTTTGCGGTTTACAACACGTATCAGAAGCGGCGTATCCAGATCGACCAATGGGCGCTCGACCGTATTGAGCAGGGTATCGACACCTTCGATATCAACGACGACGAAAGCTTCGACGTGAATCGCGAGACCGCGCCCTGGCCCGCGGATGCCCAGAAACGCGAAGCGTTGTGGACCCAGCAACTGGAAAACCAGATCATCAACCTGCGACTCAACGACGTCGCCACGGACGAAATACAGAAACGCCTCACCCAGCGCTATACCAACGAACTCAAGCAGTTGCGCCAGGCCGACCCGATCGATGCGTTTTCGGCCTACATGGATGCGTACACCCACAGCTACGACCCGCACACGGATTATTTCTCGCCGCGCCGGTTCGAGGATTTCAATATCGACATGAACCTGCAGCTGCAGGGCATCGGCGCTGAGCTGCGCAGCAAGAACGGCTACGCCGAGCTGGTACGCCTGATCCCGGGCGGCCCGGCGGCCAAGAGCGGCAAACTCAAGCCCACCGACCGCATCATTGCGGTCGCCCAAGGCGACGACGGCGAGTTCGTGGACGTGGTGGGCATGCGCCTGGACGATACAGTGCAACTGATTCGTGGCGAAGCCGGCAGCACCGTGCGCCTGCAGGTCTCCCCCGCCGACAACAGCCAAGCGAAAACCGTCACCCTCGTGCGGGCCAAAATCAAGCTCAAGGATCAGGAGGCGCGCAAGCAGATCATCGAGATCGAGCGCGACGGCAAGCCCGTCAAGATTGGACTGATCACCCTGCCGTCGTTCTATAACGGCACCGCGGAGGACGTCGAGAAACTGATCAACGAGCTCAAGCGCAAGGACGTCTCCGGCGTTGTGCTGGATCTGCGCAACAACGGCGGCGGCGCCCTCGGCGAGGCCATGGAGCTGACCGGCCTGTTCATGAGCTCCATTCCGGCGGTCCAGATCCGTGACGCCGACGGCAATATCCAGGTCCTGGGCGACCGCAACGACGGGCCGCTCTATGACGGGCCGCTGGCGGTCATGGTCAACCGCTTGAGCGCTTCGGCGTCCGAGATCGTGGCCGGTGCGCTGCAGGACTTCGGCCGCGCCGTGGTGGTGGGCAGCCAGAGCTTCGGCAAGGGCACGGTGCAGACACTTCTGCCGCTGTCGGAAGGCCAGGTCAAGCTGACGCAGGCCAAGTTCTATCGCGTGACCGGCGGCAGTACCCAGGATCGCGGCGTGACGCCCGACATCGTATTCCCGTCCGTGGTCGATCCGGAAAAGATCGGCGAGAGCGCGCTGCCCAACGCCCTGCCGTGGGACCGGATCGAACCGACGACCTATCCGTATTCCAACGAGATTTCACAACTGCTGGGGAGGCTGAAGGGTCTGCACGCGCGGCGTGTCGACGATGCAGCGGATTATCGCTACCGGGTCAAGCGCATCGATCTGGCCCGGGAACAAAGCGAGAATGAGCAGGTTTCGCTCAACCTCGCACAGCGTCGCGCCGAGCAGAAAGCGCTCAAGCAGCAAAGCCTGATGCTGGCCAACACCCACCGCAAAGCCACCGGGAAGCCGCCGTTCGAGGATTACGAAGCGTTCGAGGAAAGCGAGGAAGACGATACCAACGGCCCCGAGTCGATGATTCGGACCGAGCACGAGCAGGAGATCGACGCCTACCAGACCGAAAGCGCTCAAATCGTGCTGGACTTGATCGAACTCTCCGCCGCGCGTCAGCAGGATGACGCGGCATAGCCGCCTGTTTGCGCCTCGCGTGCGCCGCAATCGGGCGTTGAGTTCGCTGCCACGGAGGCATCGCTTCCACCGATGAGCATTCTGCAACTGCCGCATGCGCAGCCCTCGGTCATCCTGATCGACTGGCACGCCACCCTGGTGGATACCCACGACGCCATGTACCACGCCGTGGACGACGTCCTGCCGCGTCTGGAAGAACTGGGCCTGATGGATCAGCTGATCCGGCCCGAGGATTCCAAGACCATCGAGGACGCCAAGCTGGTCAAGTACGTGCGCGCCAACCGCAAGCTGCACCCCAAGATCGTCGAGCAACGCAAGATCTCGCGCACCGACATCTTCGAGGTGCTGTTCGGCGACGATAGCGATGCCAAGCTCCGCGCCCATCACGCCTTCGATGATTCCTATCGCAAATTCGTCGGCGAGGTGACACCGCTGGAGCCGGACATTCGCCCCAACCTGGAGCATCTGCACGAGCTCGGCATCGTCGTGGGGCTGATCTCCAACCGCAACCGCGAATTCATGGACCACGAGCTGTCGATCGTCGACGGCACCGGCTGGACGGACCTGTTCGACACGATGTCCTGCGGCAGCGACGTCAAGCATCGCAAGCCCCACCCCGATCTGATCGACAACGCGCTCGCCAATCTCGAGCTCCCGGCCGACGAACACTGCTGGTATGTCGGCGACAGCACCACCGATGTCATCGCCGCCAAGAAAGCCGGCGTGACCGCCGTGTTCTACAACGGCGCTCACTGGGATCAGGAATGGCTCGACAAGATCTTTCCCGGCACCGTGCGCCATCCCTATCAGCCCGACGCGGTGGTCGACAGCATCGGCGAGCTGGTCAAGCTCGCCCGCCATATCATGGCGCAGCAAAAACGGGTCGATCGCTCCCAGGACTAGGGCGTGTTGACGTTTCATACGGCCATTTGAATTACTCCGCAAGAAACGGAGTGTCAGCCGGCTCACGCGCTGGTAGATTGCAATGCACGAGACCCGCCGCGTGAGCGAGTGACCATGAGCAACGCGTCCCCATCGACCGCACCAGAAACCGACGGTGATTGCCGCGAGCGCTGGGCTGCGGTCGTCGCCTGCGATCCGAGCGCCGACGGCCAGTTCTACTACGCGGTTCGCACTACCGGCGTCTATTGCCGGCCAAGCTGTCGCTCCCGCCGCCCGCGGCGCGATAACGTGATATTCCACGACACGCGCGCCGGCGCCGAGCGCGCCGGTTTCCGGCCGTGTAAACGCTGCCGGCCGAACGAGCCGACTCGCGCCGAGCGTGAAGCCGCCACGATTACCGCCGCCTGTCAGCGGATCGAGCAATTCCGGGATACGCCGCTGCTCGCGGAGCTGGCCGCGCATTTCAACATCAGCCCGTCCCATTTCCACCGCATGTTCCGGCGGATTACCGGGCTCACACCGCACCAGTACGCCGCGGCCGGACGCGAACAACGTGTCCGCGCCGAACTCGAACGCGGCGCCAGCGTAACCCGGGCGATCCTGGATGCCGGCTACAGCTCCAGCGGGCGCTTTCACGCATCCGCCGACGCCGTGCTCGGCATGTCCCCGCGGCGCTACCGCGCCGGTGGTACCGGCACGACCATCCGGTTCGCCGTGGGCGCATGTTCCCTCGGCGCGATCCTGGTCGCTGGCAGCGAGCGCGGCGTTTGCGCGATCTCGTTGGGCGACGACCCCGCGGAACTCACACAGGAGTTGCAGGACCGCTTTCCCAAAGCCGAACTGATCGGCGGCGATCCCATATTCGAACGGTACGTTGCCCGGGTGGTGAGTTTTGTCGAGGCGCCCGACATCGGCCTGGATCTGCCGCTTGACATACGTGGCACCGCATTCCAGCAGCGCGTCTGGCAGGCCCTGCGGGACATCCCCATCGGTGACACGGCAAGCTACAGCGATATCGCCAGCCGCATCGGCGCCCCGGGATCGGCCCGGGCGATAGCCGGGGCCTGCGGCGCCAACCGGCTGGCCATTGCCATCCCCTGCCACCGCGTGGTGCGGCACAATGGCGATCTATCCGGCTACCGCTGGGGCGTCGAACGCAAGCGCACTCTGCTGGACAAGGAGGCCGGAACCTAGCTCGTGGACAGCGCGACCCGCGGCGCGCCTGTATCACCCACTTTGGCGGTTGGTCACGCAGCTGTACTCGAGCGGCTGGCCACGCGTGCATACCAGCGCTCCAGTCTCGGATAATCAGCAGTGATCGGCAGCCGGAACTTGCGCCAGAAATCGATCGCGCAGAACGCGGTCACGTCCGCCACACTGAAAAACGCACCGGCCAGATAATCGACCGCCGCCAGTCGTTCCTCGGCGAGCGCCAGAAAACGGTAGTAGCGCATTCGCCCGCGCTCGGCCAGTTCGGTAATTTGCGGTGTCGCCTCCGGATAGCCCGGCAGCGCTCGATCGGCGAACGCCGGGTGGCTGTTGCGCACGCTCTCGCCGCCCGCCTGCAGGCAGTTGTTGTCGGCTTCGCGTTCCCACATTTCCACTTGGGCGATCTCGGCGGCATCGCGCCCGAATAGCGGCGGCTGGGGATGGCGTGCCTCGAAGTAACGACAGATGGCCATCGCTTCGCCGATCTGGGTGTCGTCATCCAGCACCAACAGCGGCACTCGACGACGCGGGTTCATTTCCAGAAACCACGCCGACAGATCCATGTCCTTCGGGCCGGCGACCTGCACCGTGTCGACGGTAATATCCTTTTCGGCCAGAAACATGCGTACCCGGCGCGGGTTGGGCGCAATCTGCCAGTCGTAGAGTTTCATGTGGCGGGACTCCTGTTGCTCCGGCCAGCGATGCTCACACGCCTGGACCCATGATCAGTCCGAACGTTCGGAGAGCCAGTCTGCCACGAGTCGCCATGTATTGGCCGGTGCCTTGCCGCCGGCGAACACGCCGGCATGGCCGCCGGGCGCGGTGGTAAACGTCTTGTCCTCGGATGCCACCACGTCCATCACCGCGCGGGCACTGCCGGCGCCGACCAGGGTATCGGTCTCGCCGGCGATCGCCAGCAGGGACGAATCGATACGCGAGAACCGGGCCTCGCTGTCGCCAAGCTGCAGACGGCCGCTGTAGAGCGCGTTGTCCAGACCGACCTTGACGAAGAAGTCCTGCACGATACCGCCCGGGTAATCGAGCATGTCGTCGAACCACTGGCTGGTGGTGGTATGCACCTCCACGTATTCACGATCGGCGAGATTGACCAGCAGATCCCAGTAGGTCATCAGACTCCCGGCCGGGTTGGTCATCTTGAACGCCAGCGAATTCATCCAGCCGGGTACCTGCAGATACCGGGTATTGAGATCGTGAATACGCAGCGGCGTGTACTTGCGCACCAGCAACGTGGGCAGGTTGAGCAATTCCAGGATCTTGGCCGCCAGGGTCGAGTCGTGCATGTTGATCGGGCTGGCGACGGTGACGATGTTGCGGATATGTTTGTCCTCCATCACACCGGCATAGATCAGGCAGAACAGCCCGCCCATGCAGTAGCCGAACAGGCTGATGTCCTGTTCGCCGGAATGTTCGCGCACCCGGGCGATCGCGGCCGGCAACATCTCCATGGTGTATTCCCGCACACCCAGACTCGAGTGTTTGCGGGCCGGCTCGCCGAAATCCACCAGATAGACCTCATAGCCCTTGGCTCGCAGGAAACGTACCAGGCTGCGCTCGGGCAGCAAGTCGAAGATCAGCGTGCTCGCCGCCAGCGGCGGCACCAGCAGGATCGGCGTTTTATGGCTTGTGTCGGCGACATCCACGCTGTCGTCGCCAACGCGAATCTGCTGGGCGGACAGCGGCGGATAGTAACGCAGCGTCAACAGTCCGGACGCGAGCAATACCTCGTATGGGGTCGAATTAGCCTTGACCAGCCGTTCCTGGCGGAACAGGCGGTCGAAGCCATTGACCACAAACCGTCGCAGATCGCCCTTGCCCGCTGAAGACGGCTGCGCGTCCGGTGAAAAACGTCGAAACATGAAACTATCCTCGTACAGCGCCAACGCGCTTATCGATACCGCAAAGCATACGTGGACCGTGCAACGGCCACCAACCGCCGCGGATTGGACGCGCCAAATCAACCGATTGCAAGATACGAATTCGCCAGGAACGCATCCAGTGCGCATGATGGCGATCAGGAATACAACCGGATGGACACATGGGATTCTACGACCGTTACTGCCTGCCGCTGGTGCTCGATTGCGCATGCGGGCTCAAGCCGATCCGCAAGCAACGCGAGAAGCTGTTGCCGATGGCGCGCGGCAAAGTGCTGGAGGTCGGCATCGGTACCGGCCGTAATCTCGCGCATTACGACGCGGCACAGGTGGACAAGATCTGGGGCCTGGATCCGGCGACCGATATGCACAGAAAAGCCCGCAGGCGCCTCGCCGATACCGGGCTGGATATCGAGTTCATGCCGTTGTCGGCCGAGACCATCCCGACAGACGACGCCCGCTTCGACACCGTGGTGCTGACCTACACGTTATGCAGCATTCCCGACCCGGTCGCCGCGCTCAAGGAAATGCGCCGGGTAATGCGACCCGACGGGCAGCTGCTGTTCTGCGAGCACGGACTGGCGCCCGACGCCAACGTCGCGCGGTGGCAACAACGGCTCACGCCCGCCTGGCGAAAAATCGCCGGTGATTGCCATATGGATCGGGATATCCCGACGCTGCTGCAATCCGGCGGATTCACGGTGGCCGACCTGCAGCAGATGTATATCCCGGGGCCGAAGGTTCTGTCCTACAACTACTGGGGTCGTGCCGGACGCTGAACGACCAGCCCGGGTGACGGCGTCAGGCCGCGGCCGCGGTCCGATCCTTTGACACTTCCGGCTGCCCGGCTTCGTGCCGCCGGTCGCGCAGGGCACGGCCGAAGCGCTGTTGACCGAAGGATTCGGTGAAGGCGCCGTCGCTCCATGCCATGTGACCATTGACCGTCACATGACGCACGACATCCGGCACGCGGTTGACCATCTGGTGATGGTCGAACGCATCACGGTAAACATACTGGACACAGGACTCCGGATCGTAGGCCGCCAGCGCATCCGGGTCGACGACCAGGATATCCGCCGCCGCGCCGGGCTCGATCCGGCCGACATCCAGGCCGAAGAAATCCGCCGGTTCGGCGGTCAGGCGTCTGACCTGTGTGGCCACCTGCGCGAGGGAATCCTCAGCCGCCAGCTTGAGCGTGCGCAGATTGCCGTCATAGAACGCCATATTGGTCAGGTGGGCGCCGGAGTCATTGAAGCCGGGCAGAATCTGTGGCTCGAACAGCAGTTTCTTGAGTGTTTCGGGATCGCGGTTGGCGACCGTGGTATGCCAGCGCAAGTCGGTATCGTATTGATGCAGCAGGTGTAAAAAGAACTCACAGTCGTCACCGATGGGGCTGGGCACCTGTGCAAACGCCTCGCGCTCGGCATCCGAGCGGGCAGCACCCGCAGCGCCCTGCTGCCAGCGTCCCAATCGCTGATACACCGCGTCCATCGACTCGCCTACCCATTCCGGCGCGCCCCCGGCATCGATGAACATATCGGACAACCGGCGATTGAGCACCTCGTCCTCCATGCGAAGCTTGCGCTTGAGGTTGGCAATGTTGAAGCCGGACTTGCCCTTGAACCAGCGCGCTCTGAAGCGTTGGCGAAAGTCCGGATCCTGCAGTATTTCGCGGCGGACGTCGCGTTCCTCCAGATCCGGCTCGTTCAGCTCGCGCAGCTCCGGAATCTCCTCGGACAACGGCGTGATCGCGCCATCGGCCCAGACGGTGAACGGCGCGGATAACGCCTGTAGCCGAAAACGACCGCGCAGCAATCTGGAGTTGAGAGCCCGGGTCAGCACCAGCCCCAGCCGCGCGATCGATTTGTTGGTGTATACGTCGAGTGCCGCGACCGCCGTGAGCTTCAGCGGCCGCCCGAACAGCCGTCCACTGGTAAGCAGGAAGTTGCGAATGGTCTGTACCCGGCTGTCCTTGGGCGGCGTGGCCTGCCAGACGCGGCCGTGGCGGCGCACCACGTTTGTAAGACGTTTGAGTTCGGCGTAGTTGCCGAACTGGGTCGGAATCCGGCGCCTGCGATTGGGATCGTTGGCGAGAAAATGAAACGGCAGTGCATCGGTGGAAAAGCCGACATAACCCTCGTCCATGCCTTTTTCCAGCAGCCGCTCCATGTGGTCGAGTTCATCGGCGGTCGGCTCGCGGCTGACGCTGTCGTTCAATCCCATCGCCTCGATCCGCAGCATGGAGTGCGGAATCATGGTGGCAATGTTCGCCCCCAGCGGAATATCGTCGAAATGCGCCAGATAGCCCGCCGAGTCATTCCACGTCGCCGCATCCGCAACCTTCTTGAGCACCGGCTTGGGGATGTTTTCCACCCGCGCAAAGCAATCCACGATGGGATCCTCGCCATCACGCTGCTGGGCACCGAAACAGGTCCCCAGACTGCAGTTGCTGGCCACGACGGTCGTGCTGCCGTGGCGGATCGCCTCCGGCAGGCCGGGTTCGAGCTCGACTTCCAGATCGAAATGGGTATGGATATCCAGCAAGCCCGGCATCAGCCAGTGCCCTGCACAATCGACAACCGCCGCTGCGGCCGAATGCGGCAGATCGATGCCACGAGCCGCGATACGGCCGTCCTTGACCGCGATATCCTCGGCTCCGGGTGCGTTACCGCTACCGTCGAATACCAACGCGCCGGTATAAAGGGTATCCCACAGGTCGGGGCTGGCAATCATAAGTCCTCCATGCGGCGGTGAAACGGTGTCCGCCCAATTCCGACCAGCACAACCCACCTACGTATCTTTGTCCATAGGTCGGTATATTTTTACCCGTAACAGACCGAACACCGGCGCGATCCGCGACCGGCATTGTGGCGCCAGACCACCCACGCACAGACCGCACAAATTGTGCCGAATACGCCCTCGCATCTGGTCGTACAGACGCTTACCCCAGCCTGCAAGAACCGCCGAAACCGGCACAGCCGGACGCAATTACAAAGCAGCGCCCCTTAGTGCTATGTTGCGGTCTTGTTAAAAGCTTTTATCAGCACGACCGGCGTAGATCATGTCGCAAGTCAAAGACAGCCATAACAATAGATATCGACAGGCCGCTCAACATCGGGGGCGCGCCATACTGGGGGAATTCTCCAGTTTCACGGTCGAGACCATCCGCTTGCCGAGCGCTTTCCTGCCACTGCTGGATCTCGTCGCCAACGACCACGAAATCACCGAAGAGCAACTATCTGCCGCCCTGGACCGCTCCTTCAACGGCCTGTACCGGCATCCGGTCACGCGCTACACGGAACGGCTGACGAGCTATCTGCGATTGCGTCGGCTGATTCCCAACGAAAACTCCACCGAAAACCTGATCCGCTTCGTGGTCGATCAGACCGTGCAGCGCAGCCCGGTACAGATTCCCGAGCCGCTGATCCGGGAATTCTGGGATTTTTTCGACGAACTGTTGCGCAGCCCCGAACTCAAAGGCCTGGGCGAACTCACGCTGGACATGGTGCGCATGGTGCTACGCACTTACGAGCCATTGCTGGTGGAAGTGGTCAACCTGATCAAGGCCGGCAAACGCTTCAATCAGTGGCAGGTCAACGAATTGCTGCGGCGTGCACAGGTGGTGCGCAAGGACGTGGCCATAATCCGCCGGCAGTTGCGTGCGCTGCGCTATATCCGGCCGTTCTTCCAGACCGACCCCGGCGACTTTCGCGGTCAGGCCCAGATCGTGGCCAGCATGGTGCGGGAATTCGGCCCCTTCTTCGTCAAGATGGCGCAGGTGGCCGCCGCCAACGCCGACTTCCTGCCCCAGGAGATCGCCAAGGAGCTGTCGGTCTTCCACGAGGATGTGCCGCCCATGAGCGGCGCCGAGGTGATCGAGGCGTTCCACGAGTCCTACGGCAAACACCCGAACGAAATCTATATCGGCTTCGACGCCGAAAAACCGCTGCGCTCCGGTTCCATCGGCTCGGTCTATCTGGCCAAGCGGGCGTTCCAGTCGGGCGATCGCGAAGTCCTGGTACCCATGCTGGTCAAGGTCGGCCGGCACAACATCGACCGCGAATTCGCGATCGGCAAGCTGGTGCTGGGACTGGCGATCATGAGCAGTCAGTACTGGGCGCCGCATTCCAAGCTGGCGCCGTTTCTCAAGGCCTGGCACGACCAGGTCGAGGAATTCACCCACGGTTTTCAGCAGGAGCTGGATTTCTCGCGCGAGGCCTCCAACCAGGTTCGCTTCTATAATCGCAGCCGCGAATCCAGCCAGTGGGCGGTACCCGCGCTCTATGGCGCATCGCGCCGGATTCTGGAAATGGAATTCGTGGGCAACGCCCAGAGCCTCGGCCAGGCGCTGCGCTCGGTGCCCCGCTGGCGCCGCCGCTCGTGGCAACGCCGCACCTCGGAACGCCTGCTCTATAGCGTGATCTACCAACTGTTGTTCTACGGCGAATGCCACGGCGACCTGCACCCCGGCAACATCATGGTCGACAGCCGCGGCGAGCTTTATCTGATCGACTGGGGCAACGCGGTGGATCTCACCGGCATGTGGGGCACCATCGGCCAGTATCTGATGGGCGTGCTGCTCGCGGATACCGATATCCTGGCCGAGGCGTTGATCGATATCAGCACCGATCCTGCTGGCAACCGCGAACGCCACCACGAGATCAAGGCAACGCTGGACGAAACACTGAAGCGCAAGGGCGTCACCCCGCTGCGCGGTATCCGCATGCCGTTGAAGCTGCTGCGCGAAGGCGGTCCGGGCCTGCATCGGCGCCTGCAGACCGCGCTGCATCTGCTCACCAATACCCAGCAACTGGGCGTGGTCCCGCGCGGTGCCTACATGCATCTGCTGCGCAGCGCCCTGGCCGCCGCCGGCTCGTTCGGCAGCCTGTACGAAGGCACCAGCCGACTCACCATGGCCACGGACATGCTCACGTTTGCAGGACGATTCCCGTTACGCATGCTTCAGGATCAGGCCCAGGTCGGCTGGCGCAATACCCGCGCCAAGGCGTGGCAGGCCGTTCCGGTACCCGACGCCATGAAGATGGCCGAACCACCGGTCATCACCGAAGTCGCGCTCGATAACGAGCCGGAACGGGAGTTCCCTTTCCTGCCGCGGAAAGCGTCCTGACTGACCCACGACGTCGCCTCCATTCCACAAGCACGCAAGGAAACCGGCCATTGCAGTATCAACTCGAACACCGTTTTAACTGGCGGGGCAACACACGCGATCTGCTACAGCTGCTGTATACCGATCCCGGTTTGTCCGATGCCCTGTCAGACATGCGTCACCTGAAAAGCCGCGAGGTCACGCATCTCGAGGTCGATACCGTCGCCGGCCGTGCCAAGCGCATCGTGCGTGTGGAACTCGACATGCCGGTGCCTGGCGTCCTCAAACGCCGACTGGGCGCGGATAACGCCGATGCCATCGGCAATCATCTGGGCTGGGAAGAACACTCCACCTGCGATTTCGACGCACTGACCATCGACTTCGACATCCATCTGCCACATCTGGATACACGTATCACCGCAGGCGGCCGTTACCAGCTCCGTAATGGAACGCACCCGGGGGAAGTCGCACGGCATATCGACGGACATGTCCGCATCGACATCCCCATGGTCGCGCGCATGGCCGAACGCCTGATCGTAAGTCGCCTCAAGGACAACATGGAAGAAGAAGCCCGGATCACGGCCGCTTTTCTGCATGACTGCGACCAGGCCGATGCCGACGCCACGCCAGTCACAGAGCCAGGCTGAAAGCGCAGACCATCATGCCGATGGCGGCAATCCAGCTACCGACGACCCGCAGGCCGATCCGCGGCCAGCCGTCCGGTAGGCGAATCGCCGCGGCCGCGACATAAAACATCAAAAGCAGGACACCGACCAGCATGCCGAGCACGAAAAGCAGCGCCTGTTGCCCATCGGCCGCGGCGGTGAATTCCAGCCCCAGACCGCTGGCGAAGCCCGCCGCCACACCCACCATAAGCGGCCAGTGGTAGGCTGCCTGCAACTGCGCGGCCACAGCCAACCCCGCCAACATATAACCGAACGCGGCGCCAAGCACGGGCACAGCTGCCACGATCCCGAGTAATACGGCCACAGCCGCCGCGAGCAAACCGCCCACCAGACTACTGCCCAGGCGAAGCGCGTCGGCGGTACGCTGCTGCCCGCACCAGCAACCCCCCGCCACCAGGAACAGGGCCTGCTGCCAATGCAGCACCCAGTCCAGAATACCGACATAGAACGGGCTAAGGTCGGTATTGCCATGCGCCGCCGCCAATGGACTCCAGACCAGTACACCCGCCATCCCGAGGCCCATTGGAAGCCACCGATTCGATCGTCGGCGGACGCTCAGCAACCGCACAAGCATCCCCAACCACGCGCCAAAAAGTCTGGCACGACCGCATATGAATGAATCAGAAGTTCGCTTGTACTCGTATTCTCCATAACGATACGTTTGGATCCCAAAGGCCGGGCGGTGCTGATTGTGACCGTCTATTGTCGTGGTTAGCATGCATTATTATTCAATAAGAAAGGGAGCGTGGGGATGTTCCATTCAGACCAGAAGCCGTACTTGAAAACAAGTATGCGACGAATCAGCGGGTTGGCGCTGTGTTCCATGCTGGGCGTTACCGCCCATACGGCGGCCTGGGCGCAAACCGAGTTGCCAGTCTCTCTGGAAGGCGGGCTGGTCGGCACCTACCAGAATGCCGACGAAGACGACGTCGGCAGCGAGGCATTGACCTCGCTGGACCTGGTCGCGACCGCTGGCTGGGGCCGGGCGAGCTGCTGATATACGCGGAGGGCAGTAGTTCGCCGCAACCCGGCGATGTATCCAGCGTGCTGGGCGAGGTCAACGGCGATGCCGGCAGTGCGCTCAACGGCAACGGTGACGGCCGCCTGCAGATATCCGAATTGCGGTATGCGCTGCCGGTACGCGACTTCGGCACGCTCAGCTTCGGGTTGCTGGACCCGACCGCCTTTCTCGATACCACCAGCCACGCCAATCCCACCGCGGGGCCCGATTTTTCCGGCATTGCGAACGACGAGACAACCCAGTTTCTCGGCAACAGTTTCGTGAACAATCCGGTGGTCGAGTTCCCGGATTACACCCTGGGCGCTGCCATTCCCCCCAAAGCGACTTCGGCCTGCAGGCCGTATTGACCGGCAGCAACGGCCTGGCCGACAACCCGGACGCGTCGTATTCCGAGTTGTTCGACGTCCGCGACGACGGCAAGGGCGTATTTGCGGCCGCCGAAGGTCACTATCATCTCGGTGGCCGGTCATGGTGCAGCTTCAAAAGTGTTCCGTTTTTCGCAGATGGGCCGCCGATAATGACCGCTAGCTTTTCTGGCGGGAGATTGTTTGGCGTGGGGGAATGTCGGCTACCGACCCGGAGCAGCCATTCGTTTTCTTACAGTAGTCTGCAGCTACGGAGTGCAGGGGTATATTAATCGCGCTTATAGTTCCATTACTGACCTTAGAGAAGCCTGATAAACGACTTATCGTACTGTCGAGGTTTTGGGTCCACTCGGGCCTGTGTACAGCGTTGGGGGCGTCATGTTAGCGAGGCACAAACAGCGGCCGGCCTACCGATTCGTTATGGATTACCTCGAGCAGGTCATACAAAGTCGTGGGGCGAGCAACGACAAACCGCTGCCATCGGTTCGATCGCTGTGCGCGCAGTTCGACGTATCGCCGCCCACAGTCGTGCGTGCCTATACCGATCTTGAGGCGCGTGAACTGGTCTACGCCAAGCCGCGACGCGGCTACTTCGTCAGCCCGCAGGCACGCAGCCACTTCATTGAGCCGGGACACAACCTGCTTGAAACGGTCTATACCAACGCCCGCAAGCCCGGCGTGGTGCCGCTGTCTATCGATGCTCCGTACTACCTGTCGCCGCTGCGTCGCTACGCGTCCGAGCTGAATCGGACAGCGGCCGATACACCGCACGACAGCCTGCGTGGGCCCTCATTTGCCGGGAGCCCCGCCCTGCGAGCCACCATTGCCGAAATGCTGCTCGGCAACCACTACGGATATGACGACCTGTTCGTTGTGCCCTCCTTCCAGATTGCATTGGCAACCGCGATCCGTTGTCGCAGCAAGGGGCGCAAAGTTCTGGTCGAAACCCCGTGTACCTGGGCGATTCCGCGTGTGCTGGATATGCTCGGCCTCGAGGCCGTCGAGTTCGATGTGCGAGACGACCCGGAACGGCTTATCGCGTCAGTGACCGAGGCCTGCGCCGATAGCGACGTCACGCTGGCGCTCGTGTCGTCATGCATGAATCAAATCACCGGTCACCTGCTCGACGATTCGCTACGCCGCGAGCTGGCGGCGCTTTTCGCGCTTGAACGGATCCATGTCATCGAAAACGCTAGCTACGGTGATCTTTGTTTCGTCGATGTGCCGCGTTTCCACGCGCTACGTGCCCCGGACAACGTAACCGTTGTCGGCGGGTTTTCGAAGACCATCGGCCCGGAGCTCGACCTAGCCTATATTGCATCGCACGAGCCGCCGGCCGAGTTCTTTACCTCGATCCAGTTTCTGCCCAACAAGCTCTCGGGCGACGCACAGGAGCTGCTAGCGGAGACTCTTCGCCGCGGCAAGTACGCCACTGCAATCGCAACCTTGAAGGAGCGGCTCGAACAACATCGTGATCGCATGCTCGCTGCACTGAACCGATACTTGCCGGCTTTTCAGTGTAAATTCGACAGCCCGGCCGGTGGCGCTGCGATCTGGGTGCGTATGCCGGAACGTGTTCGAGCCGATGCGTTGCTTGGCGATGCGCTCGATCACTGCATCACGATTGCCCCCGGCAATCTATTCTCGGCCTATGGGCACTACGCTCATTGCGTGCGCCTGAGCTACGCCACGGATTGGAGCCTGCCGGTCGAGCAGTCGATCCGAACGCTCGGGTATTGCCTGGCCCGTCGCTTGAAGGCACTGGATAGGCGTTCTGGCTAATCGGTCGAGTGTGTTGAATCGCCCGCAGATACCGCACGCCGGGCTCGGCGACGCAACATGCTCACGATCAGCCCGGCCATGATCAACGCACAGCCGATCCATTGGTTCAGGGTGAGGATCTCGTCGAGCACGACGCGTGCGGTCAGTAGCCCCGTCACCGGCACGAGCAGAGACAGCGGTGCGATCTTGGCCGCCGGGTAGTCGGCAAGCAGTCGACTCCAGGTTCCGAATGCGAACAGCGTCGCCCCATAGGCCAGATAGCAGCCGGCGAACACGGTCAACCAGCTTCCGGTGATTGATGTCGTGCTCATCGAATCCGGTCCGTTGAGCGCCGTAGACAGCAACAGCAGCGGTATCGGGGGAATCGCACTCGACCATACGACCAGACTGAGCATGTTCAGATCGCGTTCGTGGGCCCGCGCATCCGCACTTGCCAGCCGAATGATCAGGTTCGATACGCCCCAGAACAGCGCGCCGAGCAGCGTAAACGCGAATGCCGGCAATGGAATCGCGGCCAGCCGGTGGCTGTCACCACTGGCGCCGACGAGATACAGGCCAAGGCCAGCCACCAGCATGCCCACGACTTGCCGGGGCGTGATGCGTTCGCCGAGCACCGGCGCGGCCAGCAGAATGGTGAAGAACGCTTGCGACTGCAGCGCCACCGAAGCAACGCCGGCCGGCATGCCGATATGCATGGCATAGAACAGGCACCCGAACTGACCCACGCCCGACGTGACCCCGTATCCGATCCAATAGCGGCTTGGCGTCGCCGGCCGCGCCACGAATACGACGGCAGGCAGCAAGGCCAAAAGATAGCGCAGCGCAGCCAGCAGCAGCGGCGGAAAGCCCTGCAGGCCCAGCTGTATGACGGTGAAGTTTGCACCCCAGACGGACACGACCAGTAAGGCCAGCGCCAGATCCCGGTAGGTCATGGCCATGTGTCAGGCGTCTTTCGGGAAAGCGCCTTGGCGGACATCCTGTGCGAACTGTGCCGCCGCGTCTTCGATATCCGGCTTGAGATTTTGATAGACACGCGCGAAACCTGGGATGTTGTTGCCCGTCAGGCCGAGAATATCCTCGGTGACCAGCACCTGGCCGTCACAGCCCTGGGACGCGCCGATACCGATCGTGGGCACCGTCACTGATTGTGTGACTAGATCCGCCGTTTCCGAATAGACGCCCTCGAGCAGGAGAGAGAAAGCGCCAGCGTGCGCCATCGTTTTGGCCTGTTCGACCAACTCCCTCGAGGCGGTTTTGCCCTTGCCCTGTCGTTTGAATCCACCTTGTACGTTGAGGTGCTGGGGCATCAGGCCGATATGCGACATGACCGGAATGCCGCGTTGGACGAGAAAGCCCACGGTTTCGGCCATGGCCTCATTGCATTCCAGCTTCACTGCGTCCGCGCCGCCTTCGGCGATCACACGAGCGGCGCTTTCATAGGCCTGCTGTGGCGACCGCTCGAAGCTGGCGAATGGTAGATCACACACCAGCAACGCGCGCTGTCTCGCCCGGTTCACGGCCGCGCAGTGGCCAATGATGGTATCCAGGGACAGTCCAAGAGTGCTCGACATGCCGTACTCAACCATCGCCATCGAGTCGCCCACGATCAGCACATCGGTGACGGAATCGATCAGGCGGGTCATCCATGCTGAATAGGCCGTTAGCGAAACGATCTTGTCACCGCCCTTCATGCGACGAATGTTCGGTACGGTTAACATATAGTTGCTCCTATTCATTTGGGACGTCATCGATCGTTAGGCTAAGCCTCAGTCGACAGCCATCGGAGTCTAAGACGACGTATCGATTTTGGTCATAAACAGATTGCGAAGAAAAACCTAACAGGCGATTCAGTACGGTTCGTGCCCGCTATTCGGCATCGCTTTACGAAAGGGAAAAAATTCGTTGCTGGCTGTTTCTACTCAGCCCGCGTTGCTGCGGTGTTGGGGTCTAGTTTTGAACTGTGCGTTAGATCCTCACCCAAAGCTGAGCCGTGCCTGACTCTCAAAGCCTGAAGCTGTCAACGGAATCCTCGAGCGAAAAGTCCGCTAATGGTCGATAGTCGACACGCTAGCTGACCCTTCAAAGATCCGCGTTATTCGACTCATATGGACGCAACAAACCGACATTCTCGGTCGGCGCAACAGTCCGACCCGATCATCTCTCGCAGCGATATGTTGAACCGGGGCACCCAGCTACGCGACAGCTTCCGAAGCTGCGCGCTACGCGCTTTCTCGGCCGCCTCGGCGTGTGGACCAATACCCGCGACCACGACCAGGTCGACGGCACCCCCGACGATGATGCCAATTACGGCATCTACAGCGTACTCGACGGGCCGCTGGGTTCCGGGGCCTGGAACGTCCGCCTCGGCTGGGCCGATGCGGACGTGTCACCGGGCGAGAATTTCATCTCCCTGGCGACCGAACAACCGCTCGGCTTTGCCACCCTGGGTATGGCTCTCGGGCGCACGGGCGCATCCGACGAGCTCGGCCCGGGCAGCGACGATACCCTGCACGCCGAGACATTCCTGCGCTTCACGGTCAACGACTATATCGCGATTTCCCCGGACCTCCAGTACGTCGAGAACAGCGGCTTCAACGACGACCTGGATACATTCGTCTACGGTATCCGTGTCGCGGCATTCTACAGCCCCTGAACGCAACCACCCGCATTGCGTGCGCCGATAAAACCACAAGGAACGAACCATGCCGTCTGAAACCGCAAGATCATCGATGACGCTGTCGCGTCTGTTGTTTGCATGCCTCGGCCTGGTTCTGGCCCCGATCGCGTGGGCCCATACCGGAGGCGGCGAAGCCGGTGGATTCATCGCGGGTTTCAGTCATCCGCTTTTCGGTTACGACCACCTGCTGGCCATGCTGGCGGTCGGCATCTGGGGCGCATTTCTGGGCGCGCCCGCCATCTGGGTATTGCCGGTCGCCTTTCCGTTGGTGATGGCAGTCGGCGCCGTCTTCGGTATTGCGGGCGTACCCTTGCCCGGCGTCGAATGGGGCATCGCGTTGTCGGTCATCGCATTGGGCGCGGCCATTCTCATGGCGGCGCGCCCACCTATCGCCGCCGCAGCCGCGCTGGTGGCGGCATTCGCCATCTTCCACGGCTATGCCCACGGCCAGGAACTCCCCGGCGGCGCTTCGCCGGTCGCGTTTGCCGCGGGTTTCGTGCTGGCCACCGGCAGTATTCATGTCGCCGGCATCGCAATCGGCTTACTGGTGCGTGTGCCCTACGGCACCGCGATCCTGCGAACCGGCGGTGCCCTGATCGCCCTGGCCGGATGTTATTTCGGCATGCAACTAATCGCCTGAACGCTCAAAGAGGCCGCAACGCCGAGATATCTCAACAACGAAGCGCCTACGACGGATCGTCCCGCTTGCCCGGCTCGTCCGCGGCTGATTCCGTGGCCTTGAACTGCATCGCCATCTCCAGCGCGCTGCGGCAGAATGCGAGCACGCGATCGAACTCTTCTTCCGGGAGCTGACGGGCTGCATGATTGCCACGGTAGATATTCATCCACTGGCGGTCGCGCTCGACCATCGTGGGCAAATGGCCGATACCCCAATCCTCCAGCAACGCCCATAGCCGCGGATTGAAGCCACGCACGAGGCTCACAAGAAACGGAATCGGGTCGTTGCGGGCCAGCAACG